>Ga0209500_10000195_pt1 | contig 55886 bp, 76 predicted proteins | sample S_140212_EF_Meta_FD_187323 | JGI IMG/M metagenome (GOLD analysis project Ga0209500, IMG submission 187323) | Freshwater microbial communities from Lake Simoncouche, Canada to study carbon cycling - S_140212_EF_MetaG (SPAdes) (version 2) | ecosystem: Environmental > Aquatic > Freshwater > Lake ... | reverse complement strand
GTTAAATAATGTATAGCATTCGCGAGTTCCATTTTCAAAGTAATAACCCCAATCATACTCTGTTGAACACTTATCATTAACAGGATCTTGTCTATATAATATTCTTCGTTTATTTAAGTATTCTATATTTCTTTCATCATGCATTATATTAAATTTAAAAGTGTGACATTAGCCTGCTACTATAACTAATTAACAACCTATCGTCGCATTTTAATTATCATTTTAATTTATCTAATATTACTTTAAGTTGTTTTATTTTCATTTTAGTAAGCTCTGCTTTCTCATAATCTTCAGTTGTTACATACTCTGATAATAATAATTGTAATCCAACCATTTGTTGTAATACCATATCATAAGTTAAATTCTGTTGATATGATTGATCATAAGCATAATCATATTCTAATTGTTTCCTTAGTATTTTTTCTACAACTGTATCAGCTATTTTATTAATATCTTCTTGTGATAGTCTTACGTTTAATCTCATATATATTATCGTTTTTGGTTCGTGTTTGTTTTGTATTCAATTATAAATCCTATAGCAACAATTATATTCATTCCCAATGAAGCTATTATTTCGTGTATGTCTTCATATACATTAACAGTTAAATGTACGTGACCAACCATCCAGAATGGTATTGATAGATTACTGGCTATCCATGTTATTGTGAATGTTAGGAATTGTTTCATATCTTATTTGTTTTTAAATTTCTTTTAAAATTTGGCCGTGTCTATCTAACCAACCATCTATTATAAGACTAGTAACAGTCCTACCATAATGTCCTTGCAAACTATATTGCATTTTTTCTTTTACAATTGTTGAAAACATCTCCAATGTTTCAGGATCACTCAACAATCCTGATTCGTATTCCATCATCTGATCTATTAAATCTTTAGTTCTTTTCATAGTTATTCTGTTAATTTAATTAATACTAAATCTTCAATCTCTTGTAATTGTAAACTAACAAACATATCTATAATGTTTGTATTAGAATCGCTTACGTATATTTCATCTGCTTCAAATGTTGCAGGATCGCCTGGATAGCCAAGAAAATCCGCATCATATTGCACAGAATCTGTACCTTCTTCATAATAACCTGTTACAACAAGTTCAATATCCATATAATTTATTGTTACTACTTTTTTCATATCTTATTTCTTTTTAAATTGTTCAAACCATTCTTTAGGGCTTAATGATTTCTTAATTAGTAAACGATAATTTGCATAATCATTCATATCTTCTTCACTATAAACTTGTTGTTGTTTTTCAATTTGTTTGGCTTGTTCAACAAAACTTGATATTAAATCATTTCCATACTCTTTAAAATAAAAAACATCATCTTTTATATTGTAAAGAATATTCAATATATTTTCTAATTCTATTGCTGTTTGTTCCATATTATTTATCTTTTAAGTGAGCTTTACCAATTTCGTAATATTTTTTATAACCGTCAACTGCATCGGCCATTTTGTATTCGGCTGGCATACATTGGGGCGGGTCGCAAAAATCTTCAGCATGTATAGCATGAGGTACTTTAGATAATACACCGCGACACTTTGCAATAGTTAAATGATGCTTTTTATAACGACGTGTATATTCTGCTCCTAACGCTAACATATATTCATAACACCATAAGTAATTAGCTCGTGATGATCGTACCCATACTGCTGATGGATGATTCATATGTGTTTTCTTATATGGTACATCATCTGGATTGCCGGATAAATGATGGGCAGTACAAAGTAATTGCGCTGCTTCTAATACCATTTTGACAACATGCTTATTATAATGTTGTTCTGCCGCTTTAACAGGATCTCTGTCTAAATAAAATATATTCATAGTTAATTTGTTTTAGTTACATTATTATTATCAATTAATATTCGTGTTTGTTTTGTAAGGCTTGACGATCTCACACTTAGCTTATATCCAGATACTACCGAGAAATGCCCAGCAGCGATAAGCACCTTAATTTGTAGTCAGGACAGGACTCGAACCTGTAAGCTCCCGCACTCCTGCGTTGATCAATTTTTTATTTAATGTGAGGATCGCTTAACCTCAGTGCAGTTTTTTAGCGTCTACCAATTCCGCCACCTGACTTATGTTGATTTGCAACCCGGTTAAATTCTTTATTTGCAATTCGACTACAACCAAACTTAGCGGAATGAATTTACGTAGTCCCAGAGATCAACATTATTATTATCAATATAAGTTCTTGCTCAAGTATATGCCTCAACAACACGATCTGCTGCTTGTTTATTATATGTTGCTTGTTGCGTAAATGTGCCAGACTTTTGAGGAGACGGCAGGTGTATAGCAACCGCATTTGCATTGTCGTAGATTGCTAATTGTTCATTAACAATACCTGCATGACATGCTTCATATAAATTATCAATTTTTACTGATACATCGAAGTATATTAGATCTCGATCAACCCATGCTCCAAAGTAAGCATTATCATATTCTAACAGCAAAGCCTCTAAGTTTTAGATATATAATCTTTTATATCTTGCTCGCTAACTTTATCAAAAGTCATTTCATAACCTGGTAATGATACCATGTAACCGTTAGTAGGATTATAATCGCCTGTTGTAATATTGTATGATACACCACCGTTATCATTGATTTCTTTTAATAAGTTTCTTAAGTTCATAGTATATATATTTATTAGTTACCTGCGTCTGCTCTTTCAAATGCTCGCTCTAAAGCGTTTTCTAATTCATCTACATTTATATCAATGTTTGATAGTTCAATTCTATTGTCATAGCTTATATTAAACTCCGCTGAATCTTGATCAACATATTCGCCATAGCGGGTATCGTCTAGTTCATGTCTGAATGCTTGTAATACATCTAGTTTGAATGCTGTTAATTCTGGTGCTTCTGCTGGTTTTTCTTCTTCAATTAATTTTAATACATCTTGTTTAACTTGCTCAATAAGTCTTGTTACGTCGTCGTTAGAGAAAATACTTGACGGTGATAACTTAATTGATTCTTTACATAATTCGAATGTTCTGTTTACTGATTCCATAATTTTTTTTTAGTTTGTTATTAAATATCTTTTTCTACTAGTTCAGCTATGTAACTCCATAACTGTAAATCTTCTTTTGTTTTTCTTACCATGTTTTGTAGTTGATCTTCATCTAATATAGATAAACCATATTTTATATCATTTTCTATATCTCTTACTTCTACTGTAAGATTACTCATTTTTGAGAATGCTTTGTCTCTTAGTTTGCTTTGTATCGTTGTCATATATTATTATTATCAATTGTTATTCGTGTTTAGACTGTATTTGTCATCGCACTTTTATAAACTCTAGCATACGCTTCAGCCATTTTTTCGTTGTTAGCGTAATGCACATTTTGTACTTTATCTCGTAGCCATAAGTGGAATTTGTCACACTCAAGCATTGCTTTATCTCTGTTACTCATAGTTAGTTGTTTTTAAATATAAATTCAATATAAGGGCTTACATGGAAGCCTACTGTATTATTGTCTTCAGCTATATAATAACCGTCGTTTTTTGATTCTAATTCAAAGTATACACTACCGTTTTCATTGCTTACTACCTTGCCATAAGTGGTCATAGTAGGGTCTAAATAATATGATTGACCTACAACTACATCTTTACTTTTTACTACTTGCATATTATACTGTTTTTAAATTAATATTATTATGATTCCATAACCCCTTGAATGCAAAGCTTTTACCTTTAGTGAAATTAGCTTTTTGTTTTGTGGTCACTTGGTTGTACTGCTTTTGAGTGAACGGCTTACAGTTACCGTGTATAGCAACAACGGCTTTGTGGTGCTGCAAACATTTTTGCTTACGTTTGTTTTCGCTATAGGCGATTAGTTCTTTCATTGTCATATTATTCTCGTATATAAGTTAAACCTTTGTAATTAAAAAATGATGTTATGCCTTCAGTTTCGTTATCAGCATCGTATATGAATGCGAATGATGGCGGCAAGTTACCAACAGTGTAGCCTTTGTATGGTACTTTGTTTAGTAGTAATCTGTTAGCCGGTAAAAATTTAATTTTATTCATAGTATATTATTTATTAGTTACATTTATATTATCAATATGGGTTCGTGTTTGTTCTGTATTAGTTAATGATTATTCTCAATGTGTTACGCATTAGACCTAGTTTTTTCTCAATTTCAGTTATAGTCATTTCAACTGTAGGATAACCATTGTCGTATAAATCTCTCCAATAGGATTCGTTACCGGTTTTATGGAATGCACAACACTCGGATAATCGGTTGTTATCTCTAACACAACTTATTGCATGGTCGAGGTTGTGTTGTTTTACAATTTCATTAAAAAATTCTACTCTATCTGTTTTAGTTAATTCGTTAATTCTAGTCATAGTTATATATTTTATGGGTTATTGATTATGTATGATGCATTTCGTGCACCTTCACGGAATTCAAATGCAATTCTTGTTAATATTCTTCGGATAAATCTTTTTCTTAGTTTCATAATTAGTCGTTGATTAGTTTAAAGTTACCATTCCATTCTTTGTCATTAAGGTATAATACGTACCGCTTAGTATACAGTCTTGAGCTAGGTGATACTCTACGTAACACTTCTCTTAGTCTTGAGAATGTAGTACGTGTTTCCCATCCTTGAGTTGATATATAAACACCTTTGTAATTTTTTATTGCAATAACATTACCATGCAATACAAGTCTTGATGCATCATCATATACGTCAACCCGCATATTTTCTCTATTAAATTTTTGACCGGCAAAAAATGCATCCACCGAATCCGTTGTTATTTTGTTACTCATATTTCTTATTAATTAAAATTCATTTATTATATCGCAAGGATAATCTTCTTCTTCGTCAAATGAACAGTGTTCTAAACAATCACCGCATAATTCATCAAATATGTGATGTCTTGGTGCACCACAGCAGTCGCTATATTCTTCCATCTTTTCTATTATTTTCTTGTTCTTTAATGTGGTCGTATAAGGCGTATGCAAAAGTTACCACACATATTATTAGTATTGCACATATACAACCGCCTACCACTATTCCAAAAACTTCCCTCATATTAATCTTGGTTTACTAAGTTAAAGTCTACATCAAAAAAGTCATCGCTATCCAACACTAATTCTGCATTGTTATAATCGTATCTCACAAACTCAAGTGCTTGTTCTTCACTTTGAGCTTCAACCGTTACTATTCTAATAAGTGTTTCACACACTTCTACTTGAAATTCTTTCATATTATATATATTTAGTTACATTATTATTATCATTTTACCATCGTATTTGCTTTGTATTTCACTATTTTTAGTGGACAACATATTTATTATACTATTTTTTCATATAGTGGATTAATAACCGTTAATTCAAACCATATATTAATCGCTTGATTAACACATTCGTTTTCGGTATCGCCGGATAAATACGGATTTGATGCATTGTAAACCGCTAAGATACTAGGGTCGCCGTTTTTACCCGTAAAGTCATACGGTTCATCACCTTGCATGAAATCAATACCCACAATTACAATACCCTCTTTAATAATTAATACTCTTCTATCGTAATCAACGCTAAAATACTCAATTCTACTTTTTACTACTTTCATATTATTATTTTTTAGTTACATTATTATTATCAACACCCAATCGTATTCGTTTTGTAAAGGTTATACTTTATTTATAAGAAAAAAAGGATTAATGGTTATTATCACTCCTCTCAAGGCTCCTCAAGTACTTATTTTACTAGTATTTCACTCATTTTAACTTACATTTAGTTGTTTATGTTTGTTTGTTACACATATATTATCAAGACGGTCTCGTGTTCGTTCTGTATGCTATACACATTAGGTAAAGTATGTGGTTAAAAAGTACCTTGGCGACCCAAAAACCCAAAAGTGCGACATTAGGGTCTTAAGTAATATAATAAGAGGCTAACGTCACACTTTTTTTTACTCAACTTTGGCGGTTCGGTGCCTAAAGATCGATAAAAAAATACCGTGTAGGACGGAGTCTACTCTTCCGACGCTATTTCAAAGCCAGGCCATAGGTATTATCAAAAAAGAACCGTGTTCACTCTGCGTGCTATACACCCTAATCGGGTGTTATTCGTCTGGTGACAGGTATATTGTATCGTTTACTATTGTGTCGATCTTAATGTAACCTTGATTCGGTACAGACTCGATGTCGTCATTCCAGATAAACACTTGTTTTGGTTCATCAGACTCGTTTTCGTACGCATCTAAGTCAGCCATGATACTTAAGGCTACAATACTTATTAATGCTCCGCATAATGCAAGTATACCAATTATTTTATCTTCTTGTTGTTGTTGTTGAGTTTTCATCTTTTTTAGGTTTTAATTTGTTAGTAATAAATGCGTCTAGCGTTGTACTCGATCTTGCGATGCGAGCGATGTACTTATGTTTGTTATTAGTCCTCATATTCAAATTGTTTTAATATTGCTCTTCCAAGTTCTAATTGTATTGGTGACAAGTAAAGACCATGTGCAAATAAGAATTCGTCTAAACTCATTAATTCAAAGTCAAATTGTTGCATGAATAATAACGCGATGTTGTGTAAGTTGTCTCTCGATTCCATTTTATTTAATTTTAGTTACATTTATATTATCAATTGTTCGTCGTATTCGTTCTGTGTATAGCAACGCCTTATTCAGGCGCTACTATTTGTTCTACAGTCGCTAGATGTCTGACATTACTTGGCATATCAGTTGATTGTGACCAGTATTCACGTTTAATCCAGCATGGCATGATTGATAGTCTTGGCAACATTACATCAAGTACTTCGTCATGTTTGTAAGTTACTCGTTGATTCTTGTTGTTGATGAATGTTATCGTTTGATTGCGACCGTACCAAGATTTTCTTACTACAAAGTTGGCTCGTTGTATTGGCGGATATATCAATGCCAATTCTTCAGGCGTTAGTTTAGCGATTGCTTCTTGTAATAATTCTTTGTTTGTTTTAGTTGTTACAACTACTTCTTCGATTTTTGTTACTTTGTTTTTCATAATTATTTTATTTAATTGTTATTTGTTATTTGTTACATTATTATTATCATTTCAACGTCGTATTCGTTTTGTAAACGTTATTCTATTGTTACTTCAATATCTATTGTAATAGATTGCGTTGTTATATCAAAGTTGTATTTGATTTTATTATCGTTTAGATAATTTAATAAGTTTGTTCGTTGTTGTTCGTTCATAGTTATATTATTTTAAGTTCATATATATTATCATTTGTTCGTCGTATTCGTTTTGTATTAAGTTATTATTTGAAATCTTAAACATAGTCTTTTAAAGACTTTTTCAACATATTCAAAATCGTTGTTATCGATCAAAAGATTAGACCCTATAATTCTATATGGTTTTTCAAGTTTATTTGAATTTGATAATTCTTGATAAATTTGTTTTTTGAAGTTTTTGTTAAATTTTAAAATCATAATTATTTTATTTAGTTGTTTATATTAATTTCTTTGTTCATATATATTATCATTTTTACTTCGTATTCGTTCTGTATGCTATACACTCGCTCCGCTCGCTTGTTTGCACGGCTCCGCCTGTCAATTCCGCAGGATGCAGAGTAAAAACCCCCTGAGGGGTTATATCAGATTATAACTGGAGGTTAGAATTCCATAGGATAGTCCAGAATAAATTTAATCCATTCCATCTGGGTATCTAGATACTGTTCTGTATCTGTACAGAAATCCCTGTATAATCCTGTTTGATCCTCAATTTCCATTTCAATATCCTCTGGGATATTATAATTATTATCTGTTAATAATAAATTATACTGTTCTGTAATTAAATTTTTAAGTTCCATAATTATTTTATTTTAAGTTCATTTATATTATCATTATCACCCCGTATTCATTCTGTATCTTATTGATCATTATAATGATGATCAAATATTCTAAATAAATAATCAGTATGAATTTCATTATCTTTAATTTTTATATCAGATTTATTTTCTAAAAATGATAAGGTATAATTATTAAGTTGTAATTCATAGACCCCATAATCAGAGGCTTCAATATATCCCATTAATATAGGATAAAGATCATTTAATTTAATTTCATTTTCCATAATATATTTATTTAATTATTATTATTTAATTTCATATATATTATCATTATACCCTCGTGTCTGTTCTGTATGCTATACGCGTTGCTCGCTGCGCTCGCTCGCTATTGCTATTGCATTGCATCTCATCATCATCATATCATATCATCATCACACAACGTACACTCATCATCCACATCAGTATATCTTACAGCACTGCCTGTATATATATAGGAATATCCCAAACATTTATGAAATTTTCAAACAAAAGGTAAATCTTTTTCATTAAATCTTATAAAAGACAGGGGGGTGGTATAAATCAGATTCATTTTCTTTTTTAAATATTAATATTAAAATAAGTATATAACCCCTTACTCCTATATATCTAATACTCTTTTTTATTTCCAACACAAAGTGTGACATTAGCTGGTATATTATATAGTAGCAGGCTATTGTCGCATTATATTACAATGTATGTTTTGGTATTTATACGTAATGATACAGGTATACTAAAATCTATTTATATGGCACAAAGATTAAGCGCCGAGGCGGCGAAGAAAAAAGCAGCTAGAGATTTGGCTTATGCAAAAACCCCGGATCGAAGAGCAAAGAAAGCAGATGCACAGAGAAGAAGAAGAGCAGATCCAAAGGGTAGCGTTGGAAAAGATTGGGATCACAAGAATCAAAGATGGGAATCACCTGCACAGAATAGAGGTAACGATGGTTTAGGTACCAAGACCGAAAGTGGTAAAAAATATAAAACAAAATAAATAAAATAATATGTCAATAATACCAGCAACAGATAAAGTATTCATGGTTAATAATAAAACCAATACTACCTACGGAGGAAGTGCTGCGTTGCAAGCTATGAATGAATGGTATACGATGAAAGATGTAGTTGAATCAGTAGGTAATTCTATTGATGCCGGGTCAGGTATTTCAGTGGGGGTAAACGATGGTATAATTACTATTGGCGCAACACCTGCTTTATTCACTTACGTAGCTTTAGTTACCCAATCAAGTACAGATGCACCAACAGCAAGTATTATAGCAAATACATTTCCAGAAACACCAACTTGGGACTATGTTGAAGAAGGAGTATATAGTTTAGATTTTGCGGATTTTGTATTGACAGAGGGACTAACAATACCACCTGAACCAGGTTTAGATGACGTAGTTTTATTTAATAGAATAACTAAAGACAATAACTCTACCGATGCGTATAATGGTTATGTATTTTATAGAGCAAATAATTCTCAGATGGTTTTGAAATCTTTCTCAAACTTAGAAACACCTGCAAATAACGTATTAAGCAATACATTAATAGAACTTAAAGTTTACAAATAATAATAAAAAAATAAATTATGGGACAATACGGAAATCAACCAGATTTTGCTACGGCAGTAGATACAGTAGCAAGTTTACCTGCTACAGGCATAAGATCGGCAGCAATATACATAGGAGCAGTAACGAACGCGGCTTTAACTACAACATCAATAACAGTAAGACCAGTTGGTAGCTCAGCCGATGTTACTTTTTCAGGTTTGACAAGTGGTACCTTTTTACCCGTTATAGTTTCATCTATAACTTCAGCGGTTAATATACCAACTAGTAGTATTTTATTAGTATACTAATATGATAGGTTTAACGCTGGGCATAGGCTGGAAAGTAAATAGGACGACCTCTGACGGTAACGTACCTGTTAATACAGTTGCACCTACTATTAGTGGTACTGCTACAATAGGTCAAACGTTAACTTCTACAACAGGTACTTGGACAAGTGACACAGGAGTAACAGGATATTTATATCAATGGTATAGAGGTGCTACTTTAATTACAGGTGCTACTAATAGTACTTATGTTCTAGCTTTAGCTGACGTAGGTTTTGATATTACTTGTAGAGTTGCCGCAACTGATACAGATGGTACAAGTGCTTATGTAAGTAGTAGTAACAGTATATTCTTATTTGATACAGATTATAAAGCTGTTTTAGATAGAGGTACTGCATTAAGTTATACTTTACCAACTTTGGCACAGCAGAAGTTACAGAATACTTTATTAATGAGTATGAAAGCTGATGGAGTTTGGGCAAAGCTAGATGTGTTTTATAACTTTGCTAATAATGGTAGTAAAGAATTTGCTACATTAAATTGGAAATCTCCTACATTATATCAATGTACATTAATTAATTCAATTATTTTTAATACAAATCAAGGTTTTACAGGAAATGGTACAAGTACTTATGTAGATACTAATTTTCAATTAGCAAGTGGAGTTAATTATACTTTAAATAATGCCAGTAGATGTGTTTATATAAATACCACAAGTGGAAGTGGTGTATATGATGGAAATTCTTTAGCTGCAACAAATACTTTTAAAACAGGAACTTCAACTGCACAAAGAATAAATCAAGCCTTATTAGGTGTTTCTCCCGCTTTTGCTTATAATACAAATGGAGGAATAGATGGTTTTAAATCTATACATAGAACAACCTCTTCTCTTATAACTTTATTTAATGGTACTAGCTCTGATACAAGAACTCAAACTAGTGTTTCACCATTGGCAGCAGCTAATCATTTATTATTACGTTCAACTACAAGTTATGCAGCACATACAATTTCTATGTTTTCTGCTGGTGCATCATTAGTTAGTGAAAATACAGCTTTTGCAACTGCTTATTATAATTATATAAATTCAATCTAATATGAAAGTATTACACGCAAACGAAGAACAATATAAAAATCTGAATGGTTATAGAAATGACTGTTCAGCTTTAGAATTTGTAAAAGATGGAAATGGAGAATGGATAGTTAATTTAGAAGTTTTAAAAGACCCAAATTTTTCAGAAATTCACGACCAGTTAAATGAATTAGAAGTAATTGATTATAACCCTATAATAGAAGAAGAATAAATATAAAATAAAAAGATATGAAAGGAATAGGACCACAAGGATTAGGTATGAATAAAAACAATGGTTATACTATTGGAGAAGGCACAGGTAAAGTTTGTGGGTGTAGAGGTATTTGCCAATGCGGTAAAAGCCCAATGAAAAAATTAAAAGATTTAAGTGGTGACGGTAAAATTACTCAGAAAGATGTTTTAATTGGTAGAGGAGTTATTAAATCACCATTAAAGCTTAAAGATGCATGTTATAAAAAAGTAAAAGCTACTTATGATGTATTTCCATCGGCTTATGCAAGCGGTGCTATTGCTAAATGTAGAAAAAATAAATAGATGGAAAATAAATTCAAACCTCACATGATGTATGCTAAGAATGGTACAGCTGTGAAAGTGCCTACTATGAAGAAGCATTTAGAACTGAAAGCTAAAGGGTACGGTCATACTAAACCTAAAGCAAAATAAATGTATACTTCACCGTTACAATCAGTTCGTAAAACTGAAAAAGGAGCATCACTAAAAAGATGGTTCCAAGAGAAGTGGACAGATGAGAAAGGCAATGTATGTGGTTCTACTAAGAATAAGAACACTAAAGCATGCCGCCCGTCTGTAAGAGTAAATAGTGATTCTCCAAAACCTTGGGGTCAAATGACGCAAGCAGAAAAAACAAAAGTTGTATCAGCAAAAAAGAAAGTTGGTATGGGTGCTAGAAGATCTAGTAAAAGTAATGTATCATAAAATAAATAAATAATGAGACCAAAAATATTAGACCGTTTTGCTGAGACTAATGATGCTTTGAAATATAAATGTGGTTGTGATAGTTCTCCATTAAAGAAAACAGCAGCTTGGACACGTAAGGAAGGCAAAGATCCTAAAGGCGGATTGAACGCTAAAGGTGTTGCAAGTTATAGAGCAGCTAATCCTGGGTCTAAATTACAGACAGCGGTAACTAAAAAACCATCTGAGTTAAAGCCAGGTAGTAAAGATGCAAAGCGTAGAAAATCTTTCTGTGCAAGAATGTCTGGTATGCCAGGACCAATGAAAAAACCCAACGGAGAACCAACTAGAAAGAAACTTGCATTAGACAAGTGGAATTGTTAAACAAATAATTATAAAGACATGTCAATAATAACTACATTCCCAACAGCATTGCCGGAATTAAACGATTTGCTATTAGGTACAAAAATACAAGATGCGGGTAATATCACTAGAAATTTTAGAGTAAGTGAAATATTAGCTTTAATAGAAAATGGTAATGCGATACCGGCAAGTGTAAACTATGGTTTATTTTCTCAAACGGATATTTCCACTTTAATAAGTAATACAACAACAGTAGGAAATTTATATGGAACAGGTGTTGGCAGTAGAACTATACCAGCGAATACACTCGTTAAAGGAAGTTCTTTAAACATTAGAATGACTGGCGCTCTTAGTTCTTTAGCCGCCGCTACTCTTGAAATAACAGTAGCTACAAGTGGTGGAGTTATTTTAGCGGAAACAGGAGCAATAACTATGAGTGCTGCTACATCTAAGCAGTGGTCTTTAGACATGGATCTTACTGTTCAAGAAGCCGGTGCAGCTGGTGCAGCTATAGTTGCAACGGCTACTAGGTTTTCATATAATAAGAACGGTAGTAATACTCCTGAATTGTTAAGTTTTGAATATGGAAATGAAGAGGATTTTAGTACAACTGTATCTAATACTATTATTATCACAGCTAAATGGGGTGCAGCAAGTGCTTCTAACTCTATTTATTGTGGATTGTTTAATCTTACAAAAACTTACTAATGAGCAGTAAAGAAAAAATAGACTTACTACTTAGTAAATGGGTGAGTAGAAAATTAACTGTATTTGTAATTGCTTCAGTAGGTTTATTCTCTGGAAATCTTACATCTACTGACTGGGTGATTGTTGCAACATCATATATAACTATAGAAGGTGTTACAAATATTGTTGAACGTTTAATGAAAACTAAAAATGTCTAATACGGATTTGAGACTTTATATAGTAAATAGTGTAACTATGGCACTGAGTTTTTCAAACATTGAAAGTGCTTTAAAGATAGTATTATTAATAGCATCAATATTTTATACCTTATTAAAAACAGTAGAAACATTAAGAAAGAAAAAAAATGACAACAAAGGAGACAATATCTAAGTATGGTAAACCTAATGTAACCGGTGATGGTTATTTAGTAACTATACTATTGCCTTATCCAATGCGAATAGCCTGGGACACAGAAAGTGTTGTTAATAAAATGAGATGCCATAAATTGGTTGCTGGAAGATTCTTAGCAGTGTTTAATGAAATACTAAGAGTATATGGTTATGCTAAAATAAAAGAGTTAGGTATTGACTTATTTGGAGGATGTTTCAATTTTAGAAAGATGAGAGGTGGCAATGATTGGTCTATGCACTCATGGGGAATAGCTATTGATTTAGATCCGGCTAGAAATCAATTAAAAGAAACAAGCAAGACGGCCCGATTTGCAAAATCGGAGTACAAAGCAATGATAGATATATTTTACAAACATGGATTTATATCTTTAGGCCGAGAAAAAAATTATGATTGGATGCATTTTGAAATAAAAGAATAATATGAAAAACTTGATATTGATATTAGCATCGACATTACTTATAGCGTGTGGTGCCAGAAAAGTAAATAAAGAAGATAAGACAGAAGACAAAACAACAGTTGAAGTTGTTACACAAAAGGATTCTGTTAATGAAGTAGTAAATACGGAAATTAAATACAATGTTGAAACACAAGAAATTGAAGTTACTCCGATAGATTCTACCAAAGAATTTGTTGTTGCAGACAAAAAGTATTTTAATGCACGTGTTAAGATTAAAAATAAGAAAGATAACACTATATATTCAGAAGATAATAAAGTGTCTAAAACAAGTTTAAAACAAGCTAAAACTGTAACTAAGGAAACAAAAAAAGAAAAAGTTAAGACAGTAGATAAAAAAGAAGCCAAAAGCTTTATGTTTTACTTATCTCTTTGGATTATGTTGTTGTTATTAATTATATGGTTATACAAAAAATTTAAAAGTAAACTATTATAACCTAAAAGGGTAAAATATACGTAATAATACAACTATCAACTTAAATTAAATAAAATCAAATCATGACAGAAGCAATTGTAAAAAATCTTAACTTTGGGGAAGACGCAAAGAATAAGATATTTGAAGGTATTACTAAATTAACTAAAGCCGTAAGTTCAACACTTGGTGCTAGCGGTAAATGTGTAATATTGGAAGATGGAGCCGGTAGACCGGTGATAACAAAAGATGGTGTAACAGTAGCGGATAGTATTATACTATTAGATCCAGTTGAAAATATGGGTGCAACGTTACTTAAGGAAGCAGCAAGAAAAACGGTTAAAGAAGCTGGAGATGGAACAACAACCGCAACAGTATTAACACATTCTATTTTGCATCATGCTTATAAAGTACCAAAAACGGTTAGTAGCAGAGAATTAAAAGAAGGTATTGAAAACGCTACAGAAAAAGTAATTGAATATTTAGAAAGCGTTGCAATTCCGGTAACAGGCAATATGATTGATCATGTAGCCACAATCTCAGTAAATAACGATCCTGAACTTGGTAAAGTTATTGGAGATGCTTTTAGAGCAGCTGGAGACAATGGTGTTGTGATGATGGAAATGTCAGATCTTAATACAACAGAAATAGAAATTATTGATGGGATTCAATACGATAAAGGATTAGTTAATTCGCATTTTATAACAAGTGTGTCTAAGAAGGCAGCAGAGTTAGATAATGCTTTAGTTCTTATAGTTGAATCACCAATTGAAAATATTAGACAAATACAGGGTGTTTTAGAACACTGTATGAAAATAAAAAAACCTTTACTCATTATTGCAGACATGGAACCACAAGTTCTTTCTGTAATTGCAATGAATAAAGTTAAAGGTAATTTAAAAGCAAATGTTATTAATGCACCAACATACGGTATTAATAAAAAAGATACGCTAGATGATTTAGCATTATTAACTGGTGCTACAATTATTAACGAAGATCTTGGAGATGATATGGATCTTATAACTCCAGAGCATTTAGGATCATGCATTAAATCTGTAACAACAGATACAGAAACAATTATTCAAGTTGGAGAATATTCACAAGAAGTAATTGATCTTATTGATACAGTAAAAAAACAATTAGAAGTTGCTAAAGCTCCAGCAGAAGTAATTCGATTGGAAAGAAGATTAGCAAGATTATCCGGTAAAGTAGCAGTTGTAAAAGTTGGTGCTGGATCAGATATAGAATTAAAAGAAAAAGCAGATAGAGTTGAAGATGCAATTTGTGCAACTAAAGCGGCAATCAAAGAAGGTATTGTACCCGGAGGAGGAATTGCTTTAATGAATGCGGCAATGTATATTGGTGGATTAACAGAAGGAGAATGGGTATTATTAGATGCAATCAAAGCCCCTTATCATACGATATTATCAAATGCAGGAATTGAAATACCAATGCCTCAAAACGAAGGAATAGGATTGAATGTTATAACAGGAGAGATTGTTAATATGATTGAAGCTGGTATTATTGATCCATTACTTGTAACAAAGTCTGCATTAAAGAATGCTTCTTCAGTTGCAACAACTATTTTATCAACCGATTGTGTAATTAATAATTTAAGAATTAATGAAGGCAATAGGTAATAATATAGTTATTTTACCAAAGAAGGTAGAAGCTACAAAGAAAACAAAAGACGGTCTTATTTTAAAAGAAAAAGACAGTGAAGATATTAGATATAAAGAAGCAACAATAGTATCAATCAGTGAAGACATAACAGCTATTAAAGAGGGAGACGAGATCTACTATGATAAACACGCTGGTCACATGATTGAATTTGAAGGCAATAAATATACAGTTATAAAATTACAAGATATAGTTGTTGTATTATGAGGCGTTTAGAAGCTAGTGATCTACGTGAATCTGGTTTATTAAAACATTACAGGATAATTAGAAGATGGGCTTGTAGGAACAACGGTCTTGCTGATGCGGATTTAGAATTATTAATATACTTTGATTGTTTAGATTTCTTTACTAGACATGATTATGAAATAGGTACTTATACATATAGTTGGGATAAGATGCGCTGGGACAGGTTGTTAAAAGAAGGGTGGATAGTGGTTTGGAGAAAAAGAAACCATACAACTCAAAAATACAATATATATAAAGTCTCTTTCAAGTGCAAACAACTAATAAGTAAGATGTACCGTATTATGATTGGTGATGAAGATATACCAACCAGTGAAAGAAGAAATATTATAATGAAGGGTAAAACTTACACAGATACTGTTTTACAATCAGCAATACAGAATGTTAACCAAGATAAAACGCGATGAAAAATTATTTACAGGATATACAACCTAAATTAACGGTTGATAATTATACCAATGCATCACAAACATTAAATCCAAAGATGGATGCTAACCAAAATTTAATGGCACCGCCTAGACCAATGAATCCTAATATTAAACCAACTGGAGCACCAGTGCCGTTTAGTCCACAAAATGCATCTACAATTAATGGTGTATTTGGAACAGGCATGGAAAATTCATTTGATAGAACAATGTCAAGTATGGACCCGGCTCAAGAACCACAAATGTAATTACTAAATAACAAAGATATGATGAACAATAAAGCAACAGATCCACATCTAATGAAAGTAGAGAAACCTAAGGTTTCTGGTTTAAATCATTTATGGGATGGGCCATTAGATACAGATGGTTATCCAAAAGGTAAAGGATCTAGCAGTGGAAAAAACGGCATTAAATTAAAAATGGATTGCGGTGATGAATCGCCAATGATCATGCCAATTACCCAAAGAGCAAAAAGTAGATAAACAAAAATCAATATATTAACAAACAAAAAAACAAAAATGGCACAATACATTTCTATTCCAACACAGATTGTTGGACAACCAAATATTCTTTTCAATAAGGATAACATCACGGCGGTAATTCCTCCTTCTACTGATACATTATCATTAGCAGCTGGAGCAGGTAGTACAACTACAATAACCGTTACAAGTACAACTGGATTAGTGGCTGGTATGGCAGTAACTGTTACAGCAGGAACTGGTGTATTTGCACCTGGTACTATTGTTTCTTCAGTTACTAATAGTACTACTTTTGTTGTTTCAACTGCTCCAACTACAACTCTTTCTGGAGCAACAATTGTAGCAACAACTCCTTATTCTACTTTGTGGATGCAAAGCAAAGCATTTAGACTTACTTTCAGCGGAACAACTTCAGCTGTTCAAAACGCTAATGCAATTGCTGGATCAAAAATTATAACCAATGCAGTAACTAGCGGAAACCCAGCTCCTATTTGCTCGAATGTAGACTTAAATGCTACATTAGTTACAAATGGTGCAGGTGCTACAGCACAAACAACTATTACGGTTAATAGTACAGCTGGTTTATCAGTTGGTATGACAGTTACTGTTGTTGGTGGAGCAGGTGCATTTGCTTTAAATACAACAATTGCTTCTATTACAAACGGAACTCAATTCGTGGTATCTGCAGCACCAACTACCACTCTTGCGGCAGCAACAATATCAGCAGCAGCATTAACGGTAACAACATTAACAGTAGTATAATAATTAATAAATAAAAATAAAAAAAATGGCAAGATATATATCAATACCTACTACAAACGCTAGTATTCCTAGTGTTACTTTTGATACCGACCTTATAAATACAGTTGTGTATATTACTACAACAACTTTTGGTATTCATGCGCACGGAAGACTTTACACTTTCACAACTTCAGCTGATGGCGCTGCAAGTACTATAGTTAATATAAACAAAGCAATGCTTAGCCCTGTTGGTCCTATTGTAAATTCAGCAGTATTACCTCCTGGAGTTACAATTGCAAACCCACCAGTAGTTACAGCTTCCTAAGAATAATAATTTAAGAGCAACCATGAAGAAATTTGTGGTTGCTTTATTAAATGTACAAGATATATGGCGTTTAAATTAAGAAGTCCTTACGAGATTGACAATACCCCAATATATCAACAAGATATGGGAGATGATGTTTTAGGTATGGCTACTAATACAGGAAGTATACTTGTGAATAAAAATGTTTCACCTGCTACATTAAAAAAGAATAAGACTATATCACATGAGAAAGTTCATTTAGATCAAATGAATAGAGGTGATTTAGATTACAATGATTCCTATGTGTTCTGGAAAGGCAAAAGATACCCTAGAGCAACAATGAAAGAAGGTAGTAAGAAATTGCCTTGGGAACAAGAAGCTTATGCAAAACAATAAAAAGTAAATATTATACGTAATATATATATTAATACTAATCTAATTAAATATATACACTATGAGAAATTTATTTATTATTACAGCATTGGCATTATCGTTATTCTCTAACGCTCAAAAAATGAGTAAAAAATTCCTTGAAGGAGAATGGACCTCAAATGGAGAAGCAACTGAAATTTTGTTCTCTTTTACCGACAAAAAAGAATTTCTTATTCAGGAAATATCTTCAACGAGTGGAAGACCACTTGATATTATAAGTTATGAGATTACAAAAAACACATTATATGTTAGAGCATATTTTGAACCAAATGATTTTGAGTCAATAACTAAATTTACAATTTTAGATGAAAATACAATGGCTGCTCATATCGTAAGTGATTACCCAGGGTATGTTATATATAAAAGAACAAAAAACAACTAAACAAATAACTAAAAAAAACAAAAATGGCATACAAACAAACGCCTGGAAGAGGTAACGGTAAAAAGACAGGAGCTGGAATTTCTCCTATGTTAATGAGTGGTTCGGCAATGTATCAAACTGGAAACGTTGAAAAAACCGGTTATGGTATGATGAAAGAAAAAGAAAATAAAGCAAAAGTAAACGCTAATCCTAAAGCACAAGCCGAAAGAGATGCTAAAATGGGTATAAAAAGAAATTTTGCTACTAACGAATTAACTCCAGTAGTTACTGACCATAAATTTGATATTGCCGGCTCTTTTGCTAGAGAAATTGATACAAAAGGTAACGTTGTTAAAGAAGTAAAATTAGGATTAGGTGGAGCACAAAGTCCACAGGCTTTAGAATTAAAGAAAAAAGTAGAACAAAGAAATGCTTCTACAAGAGCAGATAGATCTAATACAGCAGAAGTACTTAATGCTTTTGGAGGAGGAACGCCTACTGAAAAATTAAGTGAGAAACAAAAACAAGCTTTGATTAATTCAACTAGAGCAAAAGTTTCTCCTGCAAATCAAATGACAAAAAAATCACCTATGAAACAAGTATCAAAAATAACTGTTAAAAAAACCATGACAGTTCCTGCGGACAAAAAAACAAAAGCAGCAAAGACACCAATGAAACAAATGTCAAAGGTATCCCCTGCGGCAAAACAAATGAAAAAGAAGTCTTGCTAAATGAAAAACATATCTACAAAAGGTTATAAAAGAAATAGTCCTGATAAAAACAGAGAATATAATATTATACCAAGCGGAGATATAACAATGGAAGGTGTAGATTTTCCGGTATTAGGCATAGACAATAAAGGTAATAAAAAAGTAATGCAACCAGGAAGCAATTATAAGTTTCCTGGTAGTGTTGTTTTAGAAGTGCCTTTAAAAAAACAAAGCTTATATAATAAAATTTTTAATAAAGAATAATATGACTACAGAAGAAATTGCGGGGAAACTAGCTTTCTTTCACGAACAGATCCATTTAATACATTGGCAAACAAGAAGTTTTGCAGAACATAAAGCAACAGGTCCATTTTATGAATTTTTACAAGAATTTAAAGATGATGTTGTTGAAAAATTAATGGGTTATACTGGTAAAAGAATACAATCATTAAAAATAGACGCAATTGATCCAAAAGCTGATTGTATGAATATTGCTGATCAAGTAATGAAATTCTCTAAAGATTTAGAAACTTATGGAGATACTGCAAAATTTGGTGATATATCTAATCTAGCTCAGTCATTATCCGGTGAAACGGCAAAATTAAAATACTTATTAACATTATCATAAGTAAATAGCAGGTGGGAGGTAAGGTATCTCACGGGTCTCATAAGCCCGCTTAAACTGGTTCGACTCCAGTACGTTGCTACTAAAGTTAACAATTAAATTAAATAAAAATGGAAGTAGTAAAACAGATTAAAAAAGAACAATTAGATAAAATTGTAGGACAACAAGCTGACTTAGGCAAGTTATTAACAAACTTAGGTGTATTAGAAACTCAAAAGCATTCGTTATTACATAAAGTTGCAGATCTTAATAAAGAGATTGAAGATTTTAAAGAAGTATTAGAAGCTGAATATGGTGCTGTAAATATCAACTTAGAAGATGGTAGTTACACAAACATAGAAAAAAATACAGATAATGAATAATGTTATTAGAAAAATAAGTATTGGTGCTGATTATAAAAACGACGCAATGCATTATTCTGTAAGTCAAGAAGTATATGGAGGACATAAGATTTCACATATATTATTTGATGAAGCAGATAATTCTTATAACATTTTTATAAAAAAGAGTGATGAGGTTATGCCTTGGAAGAAATTTAATAGCAATATGGCTATTTCAGTTGAATATGATTTAGAATACTAATGAGAAGTATGTTTAGCTTTATTGTTAAACCTGTTGGTAATAGGTATGACAATACAGTTAAAGTTGGTGATAAAGATTTAATTATTAATACATCAGTTGAATCTTTTAAAGCTGTTAATAACATGGCTGAAGTTTTAGCGGTACCATTGTTTGGAACAACAGATATTAAAGTTGGTGACAAGGTAATAATACATCATAATGTTTTTAGAAGATTTTATGATATTAGAGGTAAAGCAAAAAACAGTAGATCATACTTTAACGAAGACAAATATTTTGTAGACATTGATCAAATATATTTATATGGTGATACAGGTAATTGGAAAGCTTTTGGCGATCGTTGCTTTGTACAACCTATAAAAAATAATAACAGTTTTAGCTTAGAAAAAGAGCAAAGGCTTATTGGAATACTAAAATATGGTAATAGCTTCTTAAATGAAGCGAAAATAGCACCAGGTGACTTAGTAGGATATAAACCATACGGAGAATTTGAGTTTATCATAGAAGGTAAACGATTATACTGTATGAAATCAAATGATATTGTAATTAAATATGAATATAGAGGAAACGAAGCAGAATATAACCCAAAATGGGCCAAATGATTGGATTGTTTATAGACATATACGATTAGACAAAAATATTCCATTTTATATTGGCATTGGTAAAAGCGTTGATAGACCATATAATAAAAAAGATAGATCAACGTTTTGGAAAAGTATAATTAATAAAACTGCTTATGATATAGAAATTCTTTTTGATAATTTAACGAAAGAGCAAGCTATAGAAAAAGAAATAGAGTTTATAAAGTTATATGGAAGAGTTGATTTAAAAACAGGTTCATTATGTAATATGACTTGCGGTGGAGAGGGAACTAGCGTGTTAAATGATGATTTAGAATGGTTACGACGTCGTAGGATAAAGGAAACTTTAACGGGTAGAAAAGCGTCAGAAGAATCAAAATTAAAAAATTGTTTAAGTAAAAAAAATAGGATTCCAATCGTTATAAATAATATTGAATATCCTTCATTAAGGCAAGCGGCATTAGCTTTAGGTATTCATAAGAATACGGTTAAAAAATTATATTTTATTTAATACATGGACATAGAAGAAACAAAAAACAACATTATAAAAGCTGGGCACAAAGCGGTATTGGAACTGATTAAGGTTGCTGAAGAAGCTATCTTAGATAATGGAGAAGATGACTTAGCCGCAGACAAATTAAAGAATGCAGCAGCAACAAAAAAGTTAGCTATTTTCGATGCTTTCGAAATACTTAACCGTATTGAAGAAGAAAGACAAAAATTAGAACTACAAGAATCTAGCGAAAAAGCAAGTAAAGTTTTTAAAGGCTTTGCAGAAGGGAGGTCTAAATAATGTACGAACAAAATTTAATAACCACTTTAGATAATCATATTAAGCCTTCTATTATAAGTAGACTTAATAAAAGCAAGAAGTGGGAATACGGATATAATAAAGAACACGATGTAGTTGTTATAAGCAAAACAGGTAAGATTGGAGAAATTGTAGAAATACAAAATTTAAAGATTGCATTACCCTATATTGAAAATGCTTATAAAAGATCTACTAAGAAAGAAGAACAATATTGGGAACAAGCTGTATATCCAAAAGAGCTTGAGCGTATCAAAAGTGTATTTGATTGGAATAAATATCCAGATAAATTCAAAGAAAACTGGTACGACTTTATTGACGCAGAGTTTAAATACAGAGAAGAAGGTTTTTCTTTTTATAATAATGGTGTACCAACTTATATAACTGGCACACATTATATGTATTTACAATGGAGCAAGATTGACGTTGGAGCTCCAGATTTTCGTGAATCAAATAGAGTGTTTTTCATATTCTGGGAAGCTTGTAAAGCGGATAATAGATGTTATGGTATGTGCTATTTAAAGAATAGACGTTCAGGATTTTCATTTATGTCATCTGCAGAATTAGTTAATCAAGCTACCTTAAGTTCCGATACAAGATATGGAATACTATCTAAGTCAGGAGCCGATGCAAAGAAAATGTTTACAGATAAGGTTGTACCTATATCAATAAACTATCCTTTTTTCTTTAAACCAATTCAAGATGGTATGGACCGTCCAAAAACAGAATTAGCTTATAGAATACCTGCATCAAAATTAACAAGAAGAAAATTAGATGCTCAAGAACAATTAGAAGAACTTGAAGGATTAGATACCACAATTGATTGGAAGAATACTGGAGACAATAGCTATGATGGTGAAAAGTTAAGATTATTAGTTCATGACGAGAGTGGTAAATGGGAGAAACCTGACAACATTTTAAATAACTGGCGTGTCACAAAAACCTGTGTAAGATTAGGTAGTAAGATTGTTGGTAAGTGTATGATGGGTTCAACTTCAAATGCTTTAGATAAAGGAGGAGACAATTTTAAAAAATTATATTATAGTTCAGATGTAACTAAGCGTAACCGTAATGGTCAAACTAGTTCTGGATTATATTCTTTATTTATACCAATGGAATGGAACTTTGAGGGTTTCATAGATAGATATGGTATGCCTGTTTTCTTAACACCAGAACAGCCGGTTAAAGGAGCAGATGATATGTGGATTGATTATGGGGTTATTGAACATTGGCAAAATGAAGTTGATGGTTTAAAATCAGATCAAGACGCATTAAACGAATACTACAGACAGTTTCCAAGAACAGAACAACATGCATTCAGAGATGAAGCAAAGCAATCTTTATTTAATCTTACAAAAATATATGAGCAAATAGATTACAATGATGATCTAAGAAACTCAAATGTTTTAACACAAGGTAGCTTCCAATGGGAGAACGGTATACAAGATACTAAAGTTATATTTGTACCAAATAAAGATGGTAGATTTTTAATTTCTTGGATTCCACCGCTAAATCTACAAAATCGTGTGATTATAAAGAATGGAGTTAAATACCCTGGTAACGAACATTGCGGTGCATTTGGTTGTGATAGCTATGATATATCAGGAACTGTTGATGAAAGCAGAGGATCAAAAGGTGCATTACACGGATTAACAAAATTCTCAATGGAAGATGTTCCACCTAGTCTTTTCTTTTTAGAATACATAGCTAGACCACAAACAGCTGAGATATTCTTTGAGGATGTTTTAATGGCTTTGGTATTTTATGGAATGCCAATATTAGCAGAGAATAACAAACCTAGATTGCTTTATTATTTAAAGAGAAGAGGTTATAGAGGTTATTCAATGAATAGACCTGATAAAGTATATAATAACTTATCACCAGCAGAAAAAGAAATTGGTGGTATACCTTCAGCTTCACAGGATATGTTACAAGCGCATGCTGCAGCAATCGAATCTTATATAGACAGAAATGTAGGATTATTAGAAGGAGGTTATGGTAATATGTATTTCCAAAAAACTTTAAATGACTGGTCTAGATTTAATATAGGCAATAGAACTAAGCATGATGCTACTATTAGTTCAGGTTTAGCTATAATGGCTTGTAACAAAAACGCTTACACACCTGTATTCCGCGCTATAAAAGACACGGTATCACTAGGTTTCAAAAAATATAATAACGAAGGTTTTAGTTCAAAAATAATATAATAGATGGTTTATACTAATAATAATAGTTCTTTTCCTAGTCAGGTAGTACCGGATTCAGAGAAACAAAGCTACGAATACGGGGCCTTGGTCGGTAGAGCTATTGAAAACGAATGGTTTAGAGGAGATAGAGTTGGAGGAGCTGGAAACAGATGGGGATCCAACTGGCAAAACTTTCACAGATTAAGATTATATGCTAGAGGAGAACAACCGGTTCAAAAGTATAAAGATGAATTATCAATCAATGGTGATTTATCTTATTTGAATCTTGACTGGAAACCTGTTCCAGTTATACCTAAATTTGTTGACATCGTTGTTAACGGTATATCTAGTAAGAACTACGATATTAAAGCATACGCACAAGATCCTGATTCAATTAAGAAAAGAACAGGGTTTGCGGCTAATATATTAAAAGATATGCTTACTAAACCTTTATTGGATAAAATACAAGGTACTTTAGGAGCAAATATGTACAGTAGTCCTGATCCTGATAATTTACCAGAAGATAAAGAAGAGTTAGAAATTAGGATGCAACTAAGCTATAAACAAGAAATTGAAATAGCAGAAGAAGAAGTAATAAATCAAATATTAGATAATAATAAATATCCGTTAATAAACAAAAGATTAAATTATGATTTAGTTGTTTTGGGTATTGCGGCAACAAAAACAAATTGGAATAAAGCAGAAGGAGTAACAATAGATTATGTTGATCCTGCTAACCTTGTTTACTCTTACACAGAGGATCCAAACTTTGAAGATATATATTATGTTGGTGAAGTTAAATCTATTACGTTAGAAGAGGTTAAAATGCAATTTCCACATTTAACAAAAGCTGACTTAGAAGAGATTGAAAAATATCCAGGTGATGTAAATTATACTCGTAACTATTACGGACAAGATTATGACACTTCTAATGTACAGGTGTTATATTTTGAGTATAAAACATTTTCTAACCAAGTGTTTAAAATTAAACAAACAGATGTTGGTTTAGAGAAAGCATTGGAAAAAACAGATGATTTTAATCCGCCAGAAAATGATTCATTTAGTAAAGTATCAAGAAGTATAGAAGTTATATACTCAGGAGCAAAAATATTAGGTCACGAAAAAATGTTAGAATGGAAACTAGCAGAAAATATGACAAGACCATTTGCTGATACAACAAGAGTTCAAATGAATTATGCTATTTGTGCACCAAGAATGTACAAAGGTAGAATTGAATCATTAGTAAGTCGTATAACAGGATTTGCAGATATGATCCAGTTAACACATTTAAAGATACAACAAGTATTAGCTAGATTAGTTCCTGATGGTGTATTTGTCGATGTTGATGGATTAGCTGAGGTTGATTTAGGTAATGGTACAAAATATAATGCGGCAGAAGCATTAAATATGTATTTCCAAACAGGTAGTATAGTTGGTAGATCCATGACACAGGATGGTGATATGAATAGAGCTAAGGTGCCGATTCAGGAATTACAAACTTCATCAGGTAGTGGTAAGATACAATCATTGATACAAACATATCAATATTATTTACAGATGATACGTGATGTAACCGGATTGAATGAAGCAAGAGATGCTAGTACACCTGATAGAGATGCTTTAGTAGGATTACAAAAAATGGCAGCAGCAAATTCAAACACAGCAACAAGGCATATATTACAATCTAGTTTATATTTAACCTTACGTGTATGTGAAAACATTTCAAGAAGAGTTGCCGATTCATTAAACTTCCCGCTAACAGCAAGTTCATTAATGCAAAGTATATCGGTTTCATCAGTTGAAACATTAAAAGAATTACAAAATTTAAATTTACATGATTTTGGTATATTCTTAGAATTAGAACCTGACGATGAAGAGCAAGCACAATTAGAACAAAACATACAAGTTGCTTTACAATCAGGCGGAATTGATCTTGAAGACGCTATTGACTTAAGACAAATTAAGAATATTAAGTTAGCTAATCAATCTCTTAAATACAAGAGAAAGAAAAAAATGGATAGGGATCAAGCTAATCAGCAAGCTAATATTCAAGCACAAGCACAAGCAAATGCTCAGTTAGCGCAGGAAACAGCAATGGCTGAAGTACAAAAGCAACAAGCAATTACAGAACAAAAGATACAATTAGAACAGTCTAAGTTACAGTTTGAGATTCAAAAGATGCAACAAGAAGCATTGATAAAGAAACAATTGATGGCAGAAGAATTTAGTTATCAAATGCAATTAGCAGAAATGCAGGTTGCTCAAGCTCAAGAAAAACTTAACAAAATGGAAGATCGTAAAGATCAAAGAACAAAGTTACAAGCCACACAACAATCTGAATTGATTGAACAAAGACAAAATAATACATTACCAAAAGATTTTGAATCAGCAGGATTTGATAATCTAGGTGGATTTGGTTTGGAGCAGTTCTCTCCTAAATAGAACAAAACAATTAATTATATAATATTTTATCATGGAAGAAACAATTAAGCAAGAAGGTGACTTTAAAATTAAAAAAGCAAGGGTTCCTGTTGTAAAAGATGCATCAGTTCAATCAATTGCAAAAGTAGATTTAACAATTAAACCAGAAGACAATGCCATTCAAGAGCAAACAACAGATGAAGGCGTGCTACAGCCAGAACAGTCCCAAGTGGGATTGCAAGAAGTGGTCGAAGGAAACACCCAACAAGACGGCATTACCAATCAAGGTGAAGAGCAAGAAGTAGTAGTAGTTAATATTGAAACTAATACTGAAGAAGCTAAAGAACTTGAAGCAGAAGCAGATAAAGCAATTAATGATTTAAAAGTATCAGGTAAACCATTGCCAGAAAATGTAGAAAAGTTAATTGCGTTTATGGAAGAAACAGGAGGGGACATTAATGATTATACTCGTTTAAATACGGATTATTCAAAAGTAGATCCAGAAGTTTTATTAAAAGAATATTACAAAAAAACAAAGCCACATTTAGATTTAGACGAAATTGACTTTTACATGGAAGAAACGTTTTCGTATGATGAAGATGAGGATGATGAGCGAGAAATTAAAAAGAAGCGTATCGCTTTCAAAGAAGAAGTTGGTAAAGCCAAGAACTTTTTAGAAGATCTTAAAAGTAAATATTACGACGAAATTAAATTAAAGTCTAATGTACATCCAGATCAACAAAAAGCAATTGATTTTTTCAACCGATATAAAGAGGATCAACAATCAGTTGAGCAAATGCATTCGGCGTTTAAAGATAATACTAAAAAGTTTTTTACACAGGATTTCAAAGGTTTTGATTTCAATGCTGGTGGAAAAACGTTCAGGTTTAATCTACAGAACACTGAAGCTATTGCTGATAAACAATCAAACATTACAAACCTACTTAAGAAGTTCTTAAATGATAAAGGTGAAGTAACAGACATGAATGGTTATCATAAAGCAATGTATGCCGCTGAAAATACTGATAGTATTGCAAACCATTTTTACGAACAAGGGAAGGCTGACGCAATTAAAGAGATGTTAGCAAAATCTAATAATATTTCTACAGAACCTAGACAAACGTCTGCTGGAGAAATTAATGTAGGAGGGTTTAAAGTAAAAGCTATTAATGGTGTTGATTCAACAAAATTAAGAATAAAAAGCAAATTTTAAACTAAACAAAAACAATTATGGCAAATGTAACACCGAATTTCGGTACAATCAAGCCGTCTCAAAAACAACAAGCTTTAGAGACAAACTATTTAAACTTTACAGATCCAGCTAACGCAAATTTTGTATCGTTCGCACAACAATATTTACCAGAAGTTTATGAAGCTGAGGTAGAACGTTATGGAAACAGAACATTATCTGGTTTCTTACGTATGGTAGGGGCAGAAATGCCTATGTCATCTGACCAAGTTATCTGGTCTGAACAAAACAGATTACACGTTGCATATACAGGAGTAGATGTAAACAGTGCTTCTGGAAATACATTAACTATTCCTGTTGATTTAACCCCTGCAAATCCAAAAGATTTTGTACAAAACGTTATTTCAATCAACCAAACAATTGTTATTATGAATCCTGCTACAGGATTAGAAGTAAAAGCTATTGTTACTGCTAGTAATATTACTACAGGTGCTTTAACTGTTGCTCCTTATACTGCTGCTACTTTAGCTGCTGCTGGATTTACAGATGCAATGGACGATTTAAAAATCTTCGTTTATGGTTCTGAATACAAAAAAGGATCTACTTTAACGGGAGATAATTATACTAGTATTACTCCTTCATTCACTCAGTTCAATAACTCACCAGTAATTATCCGTAACAAATATGTTATCAACGGATCTGATACTGCACAAATTGGATGGGTAGAAATTACTACTGAAGATGGAGCTGATGGTTACTACTGGTACTTAAAAGCTGAATCTGAAACAAGATTACGTTTTGAAGACTATTTAGAAATGACCGTTGTTGAAGGTGAATTAGCCGCAACAGGATCTGCTGCATTAGCTGCTGGTAAAAAAGGTACTCAAGGTTTATTCTCTGCTGTAGAAGATAGAGGTAACGTTTTAAATAACTTTACTGCTGCTTCTGGATTAGCTGATTTCGATTCTATCTTGAAAAACTTAGATACTCAGGGGGCAATTGAAGAAAACATGTTATTCTTAAACCGCCAATTATCTTTAGATTTTGATGATATGTTAGCATCTTTATCTTCTGGAGCTGCAGGTGGTGTTGCTTACGGTTTATTTGAAAACTCATCTGAGATGGCACTTAACTTAGGTTTCTCTGGATTCAGAAGAGGTTCTTATGACTTCTACAAAACTGACTGGAAATACTTAAACGATGCTTCTACTCGTGGAGCAATGACAGGTGTTGGTAGTTCAATCGAAGGTGTATTAATTCCTGCTGGAACTTCTACAGTTTACGATCAAATTTTAGGAACTAACATCCGTAGACCATTCTTACACGTACGTTATAGAGCTGCACAAGCTGATGACAGAAGAATGAAATCTTGGATCACTGGATCTGTTGGAGGTGCTTACACATCTGACTTAGATGCAATGGAGGTACACTTCTTATCTGAAAGATGTTTATGTGTGCAAGGTGCTAATAACTTCGTGTTATTCACTGCTTCAGCATAAGTATAAATAATTGTAAATTTTACCCTCGTTGAATCTACGGGGGTAATTTTTACTCTTTTAATAAACAATAATTAATTATATAATATTTTATCATGGCACAAGCTAAAACTGCTACTAAAGCAAAAATTACTCAACCTAGTACATACGTTGAACCAGAAAACGCATTTGAAAAAATCGAACAAATTGTTGAAGAAACATATATAGAAGAAAAACTTGTTAAGGAAAAACCTCAACCAGCAAAACCAAAATGGGAAATTAAAGATAGAACATATATTTTATCTGGCCCACATTCACCGTTAACTTATACTATAGCTTCAAGACATACAGGTAGATTTCCATTGTTATGGTTTGACAAAGATGCAGGTGAACAAAAGGAATTAAGATATGCTACGAACCAAAACTCTGTTTTTGTTGAAGATCAAAAAGGAGAAGCAACTTTGGGACATATCATATTTAAGAACGGTACTTTAACTGTACCTAAAGAAAAACAAAATTTACAAAAACTATTATCTTTATATCACCCTGACCTAAACAGAAAATACGTAGAGTTTGATCCTGTTATGATGGCAACAGATGATTTAGAAGATATGGACATTCAATTAGATGCAATGAATGCGGCTAGAGAAATGGATATTGATGAAGCTGAAGCAATATTAAGAGTTGAGATTGGATCTAAAGTTTCTAAAATGACTTCTAAAGAAATTAAAAGAGACTTGATGTTATTCGCTAGAAACAATCCATACTTATTTATTGATTTAGCAAACGATGAAAATGTACTACTTAGAAATGTAGCTATTCGAGCTGTTGAAGCTAATATTATAGTATTATCTCAAGATCAACGTACATTTGCATGGGCATCGAACAATAGAAAGTTAATGACTGTACCATTTGATGAAAACCCATACTCAGCTATGGCTGCTTTCTTCAAAACAGATGAAGGTATAGAAGTTTACAGGTCTATAGAGAAAAAAATAGATTAACACGTAATATTAATATATAGAGCGGTGGCTTAGCGGTTACCGCTCATATATTATAATAAAATAAGCAAAATGGCAATAAACGTAGATACAGTTTACAAAACCGTTTTATTAATACTTAATAAAGAGCAACGTGGTTACATGACGCCTGATGAGTTTAATAAAATAGCAACTCAAGTTCAACTTGAAATATTCGAGGATTATTTTGATAATCTTAATCAACAATTAAGAGTACCTGATAATGATAGCGAATATGCTGATAGGATTAAAAATTTAGATGAGCAATTAGCTGTATTTAAAACTATAGGTAATTGTACTTATGTAGGTAATAGCGAATGGGATTTACCAACTTCTTCTGGTTCTACTATATATTCAGAACCTGTTTTTGTTACAGCTATTGGACAACAAAACTATACGTTAACAAATTTAACACAAGCCCAAATACAAAATGGTTTGCTAAAAGTTTATTTTGATGGTGTTTTACAGAATCCATCAGAATATTCTGTAGCAAGCAATACTATAACATTAACCAGTACACCAACTACAGTGTTTAATGTACTTGTTACAGTTACTGCTAATGACTTTTACAGATTAGGTACTGTAATATATGATGATACAATAGAGATGCAGAGAGTGCAACGAAATAACTTATTATATATAAATAAATCACCTTTAACAAAACCGACAAAAAAATATCCTTTATATATATACACAGACGAAAAACTAAATGTTTATCCAGATACAATAACTACAGGTGTATCAGCCTCTTTTGTTAGAAAACCAAAAGATGTTATATGGAACTTTACAGCTACAGCTCCATTTTATACATACACATATAACCCTAATACTTCACAACAATTTGAATTAATGGTTTCAGAACAGACAAATGTTATAACAAAAATATTGTTATATTCAGGTGTTGTTATAAAAGACCCACAAATAATTCAAGTTGCTGCATCACAAATTCAAGCAGAACAAACAAATTCAAAATCTTAATAGCACATGGCATTTCCAGATGGCGGTTTAATTACCGAAACAAATAGACAATATTATGCTGGTTCACAGGGGTTTCAAGTAACAGATGTAGCTGGTCAAACAAATTTTACATTTACTTTTGACACAGATTTATATTTAGGTAGTTGGGATCCAAATGAATCTGCTTATGCTTTAAATAATTTTAAATTATACACTAGTACAGACGGTATAGATTTTACAGAATATATACTTGAATATACATTATTTAAAAATACAATTATATTTGCAACAGCCGTTCCGCAATATAGATACGTTGTTGTACAGCTTAAAGCAATTGATGGTGGTGATTATGGCGATCGTGATGCTTATGGGAACACCGTAGAAGACAATTATGGAGGTTATTCTTATATTACCTTAGATGATGTCATAAATAATTTTATTGTGGCTTACGTTGGGGTTAATAAGCTTATACCGGATGTTAAAAGAACTGATGTATTGTTTCATGCAAAACGTGGATTACAAGAATTTAGTTATGATGTATTAAAAAGTGTAAAATCGCAGGAGTTAACTGTGCCTCATAGCCTAAGTGTTATATTACCACAAGACTATGTTAACTATGTAAAAATATCATGGATCGACAGACAGGGAGTTAAACACCCTATTTATCCTACATCGTTAACTATTGATCCGTTTAGTACACCAATACAAAGTAATAATGGACAACCTATACAGAGTGGTTATGATGAAAACATCGATGGAACCTCGATAACTGAAGAAAGATGGAAAAGCGTAAATAACGGTAGATTAATTAATTTAGTTAACGGGGTTGCTAATTTTGGAGGAGATGGTTATGGTGATGGATGGAACAATGGATATGATTATGGATATTACGGTAGAAGATATGGTATGGATCCACAATACGCAAACTACAACGGTACATTTACAATAAATGATAGAGAAGGTAAAATATCATTCTCAAGTAATTTAATCGACATGCTAATTGTACTTGAATACATATCTGATGGTTTAGCTTACGAATTAGATAGCAAGATACCTAAGATGGCAGAAGAAGCGATGTATGCACATATATTACATTCAATAATATCTACTAGAGCTAATCAACCTGAATATTTAGTACAACGACTTAAAAGAGAAAGAAGTGCTAAATTAAGAAATGCTAAAATTAGATTATCTAATATTAAGTTAGAAGAATTTACGCAGGTTATGAGAGGAAAATCAAAATGGATTAAACACTAAAATTAAATGGCAGAAGTAAAAAATAGTTTTCTAAAGTCTAAAATGAACCAAGACTTAGACGATAGACTTATCCCTAATGGGGAATATAGATATGCAAATAATATTTCAGTAGGTAAATCAGAAGCTGACGATATTGGATCATTAAAAAATGTTTTAGGCAATGAACTATTATTAGATACTTATAATGGTGAATTTTTACCTGGAACAGAAACACCTAATCCAGATTATATACCAGAATTAGAATGTATTGGTATATTTATGGATAATCAAAATAATCGTGTATTTCAATTTTTAACAAACTATACTGATCCAAATCCAAATTTAATAACTTTTCCAGAGGATGCACCGTTTACAGACGGTATAACAGAATGGAAAATGAAAATAGCAATGTATGATTTTGATTCACCTGAAACATACGTTACACTAGTAGAAGGCACATTTCTAAATTTAGCAAAAAATAAAGAATTTAAAATAACAGGTGTAAATTTAGTAGAAGGTTTATTGTTCTGGACTGATAATAGAAACCAACCTAGAAAAATAAACGTAGCAAATGCTTTAACAAGTATAAACTATTATACTACAGAAGAACAAATTTCTGTGGCTAAGTATGCTCCTATAGAACCTATATCATTATACAGAAAAGTAGTTGTAGAAGTTGCTAGTGTAGGTAGTAGTACAGTATTTGATGTAGGATTTCCCGCAGGTGGAGTTCCTATAATTGTTGAAGGAATGACAATAATTTCGGATAATATATCTGGTAGTGAATATATAACAGTTGCAGACTATGACATTGATGAGCAAAGAGTAACACTGTATGAAGCACCAACTATACCTATTGCAGAAGGAGATCAATTAACTTTTTTAATCTCAACAATGTCAGATAAGTCCTCCGTGCCTGCTTGGCCTGGGGATCCTGCTTTTTTAGAAGATAAATATGTTAGATTTAGTTATCGTTTTAAATACGATGATAATGAATATTCTTTAATGGCTCCTTTTACTCAAATAGCTTATATACCTAAACAAAAAGGATATTTTATAGCCGGTAACGAAACAGACGCATATAGAAGTACAGTAATAAATTGGTTTGAAAACAACGTAAACAACATTGAACTGATAGTTCCGTTTCCTGATAAAATAGGTAATCTTACTAATAGTTATAAAATAGCAGAGATTGATATTTTATATAAAGAATCAGATTCTACGGCTGTAAAAGTTTTTGAAACATTACCAATAAGCGCTATAAATACCGCATTAAATACTGATAATAATTATTATGTACAACCATACCAATCACAAAAACCATATAAAACATTACCTGAAGATCAAACAGTAAGGGTCTATGATAAGGTTCCAGTAAGAGCGAGAGCTCAAGAATCAGCTGGTAATAGAATAATTTATGGTAATTATTACGATAAATATACCTCATTATCTTCTATAAATTATTATATATCCGTACAGCCAAAGTCAACAAACAGAACAAACTTTATAGAATATCCAAATCATACATTAAAAAAGAATAGAAATTATCAAGTAGGTTTTGTAATGGCTGATAAGTTTGGTAGGCAATCTCCGGTTATTCTATCTTCAAGCGATTTAACAGGTCTTAGTATAGGTGGTGGTGAATATGCAAAAGGATCAACTGTTTATTCAAGCTATGAAAATTCTATTTTATTTGAAGACGTACGCTCTTGGTTTGGAGATGCCCTAATATTATATTTAGGTAGTCCAATAGATCAGGAAAAATATATACCTAATGGTCAACCTGGTTTGTATGCAATACCTACTTCAAATTCAGGGTTTGCAATTACAGCATCAACGATAACAGATACAACATACACGTATACTTTAGATATAACTGCAGCAACTAATACGCCTCCAGCTGAAGGTGATATAGTTAGAGGATTTTATACAGATTACGTAAAAGTATTATCGGATCCAGTTCCTACTTTAAACGCCAATGAGTATACAATAGATACAAGCGGTAGAGTTAACGATATATATTTATATGTAGCACAAGAGGGAGAGGTTAAAGATATTAAATTTTCTTACAAATACAATCCTATTGGATGGTATTCTTATAAAATAGTTGTTAAACAACAAGAGCAAGATTACTATAATGTATATCTTCCAGGAATGCTAAATGGTTATCCTAAGAATCAAACTTCAGGATCGCAAGTGGTATATGCTGGCACTGGAGTTACAGCTACTTCCAGATTACAAAATGGTATAAATACTACACAATTTCCGGTTAGTGAAACGGGTAACACATCTCACATTGTATTAATTAATGATAATATTAATAAAGTCCCAAGAGATTTATCAGAAGTTGGTCCTGACCAAAAACAATATAGAAGTAGCGTGCAGCTGTATGGTAGAGTAGAGAATACAAAAGCAACATTAGAAATAACAGGAGAAGACCCTGATTATTCAGCTAAAGTAACTACTATAGAATATGACACCGTTACAAACCCAGATTATACATTAATAAGCGCTGGAGACGGAATACAATGTGTAGAAGCCAATGCTCCTGTGGATAATGATCCTCCTTTAGGAGGGACAAAACCAAGTCCGTATAGATGGCTAGGTAATACTGTTGTTGTTTCTAACGAAATTGTTGGCACCACAGGCACTATAACAATATCTTCTCCAAACTGGGTATTAACTGCGGGAGCAAATCCAAATGGAGATCCTTATGTTACTTTTATAATTACACGAGCAGAAAATGTACAATATTTTCCAACTAGAAAAGCAGATACTGTTACATCAATTGCTTCAGCTGATGAGTTTAATTTTTTGGATAGTTCTGAAGATAATTTAAGTGGTACAGCAGGATTAAATTTTTATCAATTGCAAACAAAACCTTTAATAGGCAGAGTTTCTACGGTTAATGAAATTGGGGTTATAGCTTCTGACATGATTCCTTTTTTAAGTGTATATGAAACAAGGCCTGAGCAAAGTCTATTAGAATTGTTTTGGGAAACAGCAACTACAGGACTAATATCTGATTTGAACGCAGATGTATTAACTGGTTTTGATGGTCCTGTAAGTTTTGGCAATGTTAATTATACCCATTTTGAATGGCAAGACCCTGATGGAGGTGGGGACGGAGCAGGAGACGAAGATTCAAAATACATAACTGATGAATTTTATGTTTTAAATCAAAACGGTATTATTATATCAAATACAACAGTTACTATTGATACAATTTTTGACGGAAGTGGTGTTAGTAGATTAGGTGATTTTGGAATAGAAGCAACTAATGATGGTACAAACGATTTATATAGGTTATTTATAACTCCAACATCTACTTTTGTATTTAATAACAATGCTGCTGAAAAAGAATCTTATACCTTTACATTTAATGTAGAAGATCTTTCTGATCCAGAACAACCTATTTCAGCAACATTAACTATAGAGGGTAGATTGGGCAATAGTTCACCAATTATAACTACAACAGAAGAAAATTATAATATAACACAAAATACAACTAGCTTTGTAACATTAGAAGCAAACAATGGTTCATTTTTATTATCTGAAACTGGATTAAAATGGAGTATAGATAGTGGTGATCCAGGACCTTACTTCCAAATAGGTGCATATAGCGGCTTATTAGAATTAATAGACGATCAAGTGCCTTTAGGTATATATAACTTAGTAATAAAAGTACAAGATGCTGTTAATACATCTACTGGCGCAATTTTACCAGTTGAGGGAACAACCTTTGGTACAAAATCTGCTACTATTGAGTTAACTATAAATGTAGGTGATGAACCCGTTCCGTTTTGGTTAAGACCTGAATACGAGAGTACTCTTAATATAAATGGACAAACTACCTGCGAAGGTGGATCAGCTCCTTATGGTATGATTTATATAGGGCCTAATAATTCGCCTAATAATGCTTATATGCCAATAATTCCTGGATCTGGTGGTGTATACCAGTTTGTTGAAAACGTAGAAGTTAAAAATGCATCTGATTTTGGTGAAGGCCCTATATTGCCAACAGGTTTAAGTGAAGGTGAATATAGAGTTAAAATAAAGTTAGATGTACCTGCTCCCGGACTTTGTAATCCTGCTTTAGGCATTGCTACAATAAGAGCTGAAGCGGAAATATATTTATATAAAAGACCATATATCTCAGGTACACCAACAGCTTGGGCACAAACCAATAATGAAAACAACTTTGGAAATCCTGCTTATAAAATAGGTCCCCTAATTGTTACAACAATTGACGATGGCGGAACTCTCATCTATGGACAAGAACAAGCATTAACAACTTCTTTTACCATTGAGGCAGAGCCTACATTATATGAGTATGCTATTGGGGTAAAAATAATAAATGTACTTACAAATACACAAGGCACATACCCAACTGTTAGGTTTTACGGGGAAGATGCAAATTATTCTTATACACAAACGTTACCTGGGCTTTTAATACCGATAACAAATTATTATACCTATTATACAGGAGTAGAAGAATATGTTGGAAATTATCCATCTGGAGTTCCTTATGAAACACAAGATGCTACAAGAGGGTTAGAATATAATTCACCAGTAAATGACATAACATCTGGAACAATTAGTATAGGAGATCTTGCAACAGAAGTTATTTTAACAAACACCAATAATCAAATTGTCCCAGGTTTATTTTATATATTTAATTCTGCTTCCGTGAGTAGCTTTATAGGATATATTGCTGCAATAAATGTTGATGGTAATCCAAATAAAATTGCTTTACAATTAATTAACGAATTTGCAGGTACAGCAGGAAGTTTAGCGGGAGGTAATTTGAATATTGAAACGGCACTTGATAACGAAAGTCTAGGAGCATTATATGCAAATACAATAGAAGGCACTGAAATAAAAAGATTTTATACAGACGATAATTTTACTGAGAAATGGATTCCACCGGTCGCTAATAGATTTTATGTATTTAGAACAACTAAAAATTATGATCCAGATGAAACGGGCAAATATACCGAAACACCTTTCTATTGTGCTAAATTTGATGCTGACGGAGAGGTAATAGAACAAATAATACCTACGCCAAATTCTCAAACAGCTTGGGTTGGACAAAATAATGCTAACTCAGGACCGTTGCCTATTGCAAATTATAGTTATAATGTATATTATCAAGCTCCAGCCTAATAGCTTTATTAACGTAAAATACTATAATTAAACTAAAAAAAACGAAAAACATGTGATTATATAACTTATGGCAGCAATATTAGAATTAAAATACTTTAACTCTTTTTGGTTAAAGAAGTTAGATACAATAGTAGAAGTAGAAAATACAACGGCTGTGCTCGATGCAGCTGTTGTAGATTCTGCTACTATAATTATAACAGAAGCGAATGGAAATATAGGTGTTGGTCAAAATGTTAGCTGGGATGGTGCTCCTGTGCCTAATCCTTATGTATATAAAAAAACAAGTGCTACTGAATTTATATTAAGTGAAGCAGTTGATATTGATGATGCGGAAGTATTAACTTTTGGACCAATAACAAACTTTGATTATATACCAGCAGCTTATGAACCAGTTGAGTCAGATTGGTTTGTTGAAGAAGCAAGAATTAGAGGTGGGTATAACAATACTAATGTTGATTTAGGTGTTAAAGCCTATATAGTAGAAGACAGACCACAACAGCAGCATAGGCAAAACTCTTTGATATATTCAGGAGTATTTAATTCAAGAACAGGAGTTAATAAAACAAATGAATTTTCTGTAGGAGAAGACATAACAAGAAGCTTAGATCCAACAAATGGTTCTATTCAAAAGTTATATTCAGAAGATACAAACTTAATTATATTCCAAGAATTCAAAGTTAGTCAAGCATTAATTGACAAAGACGCTATCTATTCAGCAGAAGGACAACCAATAACAACATCTGGGGCTATGGTAATCGGTCAGGTTCAAGCTTATGCTGGTAACTATGGTATTGGTACTAATCCAGAAAGTTTTGCTGTTTATGGCTTCCGTAAGTACTTTGTTGATAGAAACAGAAATGTAGTATTAAGATTATCACAAGATGGTATATCTGAAATATCAGAATATGGTATGGGAGATTTCTTTAGAGATAATCTTTCTGAAATTGGTAACAATGGTTTTATACTAGGTATGTGGGACATGCATAATAAAGAATATGTTTTATCAATGCAACCTGTAGATGGAACTTATAAAACCTTAACGTTTGATGAAGATGTAGCAGGGTGGACAAGTTTCTTCGATTATAAACCAAACCAAGGTGGAAGTTTAAGAAATAACTTCTATACATTTAAAAACGGTGAAATATGGAAACATTATTCTCCAAGCAATACAGGATGGGGTAGTTTCTATGGTATTACTTATGATTCAGCAGTTGAAGTTATATTTAATCCAGAAGTTTCATTAGTTAAAACTTTTAAAACAATTAATTATGAAGGAGGTCCAGGTTGGGAAACTTTATCATTTTATACTGACTCTGATGTTTCGGTCCCTGTATCTAAAGCAACTTATACTACGACTCTTGCTGATTTAGAATTACAATTATTTACAAATTCATTCAAAAGGAAAGAAGATAAATATTTTGCAAATCTTGTTAATATTACACCAGCAGCAAATAGTGAAATTGTATGGGGTAACTCAATGACAGGCGTTAAAGGAACAACAGCAACAGTTAGAATGAATTATACTAATGCAAGCTTAAACAAAAGCGCGGAATTATTTGCTGTATCTTCTGAATACATAGATTCATCTTACTAAAATTAAATATAATGGATAACAAATTAGAACCACAAAAAGAGCATAGAATAGTTAGCCAGGAATACATTGATAAAGTGGAACGCCTAGAACAAACTATGCTAGCTATGGAAGGTCCTAATATTGCAAAAGGTAATACAGATTTATTTCCGTTGAAACATTCATTTTCACACGGAGTATATATAAGAGAGATGTTTATGCAAAAAGATAGTGTAGTGATTGGAAAATTACATAAATTTTCGCATACATGGTTTCTATTAAAAGGAGAATTATTAATATCTACAGATGAGGGTGCTGCAAATTATGTAGCCCCTTGTTATGTGAATGCTCCTGAAGGAACAAAAAGAATTATATGTGCATTAGAAGATTCTATCTTTGTTAATGTTCACCCTAATCCTGATAATATTACGGATATAGATGAATTAGAAGATAGATTAGCTTGTGTATCATATAAACAATATGATGAATATAAACTATTAAAAGAATAATATATGAGTATGGTTGTTGCAGGAATGCTTGGCAGCGTAGGTGCATCTGTTATAGGTGGACTAATCGGTGGTGGCCAAGCTAAGAAAAGACAAAGAGCGGCTGCTGCTGAAAAAGATAGACTAGGAGCAGAACTTATAAGTTTGGAAAATAGTAGACAAGCTATTATTAATCCTTATGAAACTACAAAAGATATGAGCAGTATTGCAAAAGATTTATCAGGTATGTTAAGTAATCCTTATGCAAATTTAGGTGTTGCTACAAATGCTACTAAATTTGAAGCAGAACAAATTGATATTTCATTAGCAAATACATTAGACACATTAAAAGAAACGGGGGCAAGTGCGGGTGGAGCAACCGCTTTAGCTACAGCAGCATTAAAAGCAAAACAAGGCATATCTTCTAATCTTGAATCTCAAGAGGCTAATAATGAAAAATTAAGAGCACAGGGAGAAGCTCAATTGCAAGAAGCTAAAATGGGTGAGAAGCAAAGAATCCAAAATGTTCAGCTTAGCGAAGCACAACGTGTGCAAGCAGCGGAAGCAGCTGGCAAATCATTCATGTTTGGTGTTAGAGAAAATAGAGAACAACAAAAAATGGACAGAGTTGCTGGACAATTACAGGGGGCACAAGCTCGAGAAATGCAAGCTCAAGCAGATAGAACAGGAGCTTTAACAGGTATGGTTAGTGGAATAAGTGGCGCATTGGGTAATTTTGTAACGGCGAAAGCAGGTATGCCTAAAGTGTAATAATAAAATAATTAATAAAAATATATGGGAGCGTACTCAAATCCAGAAATATTAGTAGATACACAGTCAGGGCAACATTGGAGAGATTTACAAGAAAACATAAATGCCTCTTCTAGACAAATGACCAATGCCTTTATTGAGATTGGGAAAAAAAATCAAAAACTTAAAGAAGATATTGATATAAACGTGGCTAAAGCCAGGTCATTTGCTAGTAAAGCACAAAAGTTAAATCCATCTATGAATATACAGCAGGCATGTGCACCATTGCTTGCTGAATACGAAAGAATTCAAAAAGATATTGCTTTTGGTAAAAGTAAAAATATAGCGGAGGATCGTTTAAAAGAACAAAATATATTAGCAGCAATCGAGGAAACAGCGGGGCTAGTACAGAACATAGCGTCTTTAGGAGAAGGATATTCTAAAAATATATCTAATATAGGTATGACTGGTGGATTTTCTATGCAAAACGATCCGTCCCTTATGCATTCAATGGCGGTTGCTGGAAATTTGTCTCCGGGAAAAATAGAGTTAGATTATGATTTTGAAAACAATTACAAGCCAAGAATAAAATTTTATAGCGGAATGATGAACGAAGGTGAGGATGAGCCTTTTGGATATACAGAATTAACGGACTGGAAGAGTAGTGATCAAATAAACAAAATGTTGGACGAAAACGGTGGATTAAAAACAATAAAGCCAATGACTGGTATTATTGAAAATTTAATGAAAAGTAATCCAAGTGTATTTGATGGTAAAGGTAATTTGTTAAGGGATTATACCACTTCTGTGGAACAAACTAAGAAGGAAGTAAACAAATCTACTGTAACAAATAATAAAGCTGATAAGGACGTTTATACAGTTATTAAAAAGAATTATTTAGAACCAGATGCTGAAAAAGTGAAGGCTGCTTTATCTATGCAAATTGATGCCTCCATAGCCGGGTTAGCTAAAGAAGGCAGTATTCAAGCTATTTACAATCACTATGTAGTTGGTAATGGAGATGATCTTGCAGATTTATATACTGATTTATCACCTGAACGTACTCAGAGAGTTAGAGATTTCATTGCAGACGCTTTAATTAAAACTATACCTAAAACAGAAGATGATGAATCACCTGAAAGAGTTATAGAAGAGACCAGAAAAACAGAAGAGGTTCAAACAGGTGATACAAACACCAATACAAATAATAAAAAGCAGCAAAAGGCTGAAGCTGAAAGAAAAAGCTTAATAGAAAATATAGACGCAATGAAAGGAGGAGAAGCAGGAGACTTTGAATATAATAAGAAAAAAGTTACAAGATCTACTAGTGGAAATTGGTATATTGCAACCCCAGGTGCTAATAGTGGTACAAAATTTGATATAGAAGATGGAGACATTAAAGAACAGGTTAAAAAATATTTGTTGGGTGGTAAAACAAAATTAAATTAAAAAATAATAATTATATATATGGCACAGTATTTTAATAGCAAAGGAGAAGAATATACTATAGAAGAAATTGAAGCAGCTGCTTTAGAAAACAACAAAAGCTTTGATGACATTATAAATGACAACGGTTTAACTAAAAAAGAAAATGAAAAAGAAAAGCCGGGAAAGTCTCAGAGCGCAGTTGTAAAGAAACCAACCACTGTGCTAAAGGAAAAACCAAAATCGGTTTCGTCTTCAAAAAAGCCTTCATTGGCATCGAATGGTAAGAAAAAGTTATTTCCTGCTATTACGCCTTTTGGAGTAGAAGCACTAGTAGATGCTTTTCAAACACAAAAGAAAGCTCAAGAAAAGAAAGCAACAACTAAAAAACGGGTTGATAATAAGGCGCAAGAACCTGATTTTAATGCTGCTAGATTAAGACTTGCGGCACAAATGGGCGAAGCGGATCCTAATGCTGTTCCTGGAAGTTTTGGCTACGAAGCATTTAAAGCAGCAAAGAAAAAAGAAGCAGAAAAAGCAAAACAATTAGAAGAAGAAAAAATTGCATTTGAGGCAAGAATGTCCCGCCTTGCTTTAAAAAATAATGACGAAGCAAAGAAATGGTATGAAGACGCAAAAACTGCGGCTAAAGTAACTGACGAGGAAGTACTAGGCTTAGATGAATTTATAAATTTAGAGATAGCTAAAAATAATACAGTACAACAAGTAACCAATACTGGAGGTGATAATTATGGTTTAATGGCAAAAGAGTCGCCAACAGCACTCGGACTTAATGCTGTTAAAGAAAAATATCAAGCATTTCCAGAACAAGTTAAAAAAATAAAAGCACAGTTAAAATCTAAAAATTTACTTAATAAATTTTCAGAAGACGAAATATTGCAACAAGCCGCTGGATTATGGAAAGCGGAAAATATAAAAAAAATACAAGAAAGTAAATTTAGAGATGCTTTAGAAGACACTACAAATATAAGCGAAACAGCAAAGGAAATAGTAAACAATTATACTGTAAAAACCAAAGGTAAAGAAGAACTTGACTATGTAAAAAATACTATATTTCGAGATGGTTTAGAAAAAAGTGTTGAAAAAAATATTAATGATATAAATAAGATTAATGAAAAACTAAAACCGGAAGGATATAAATTTCAAACACAAGACGAAATAAATATTGAAAATGATCTTATAACAAAAAGAAATACTTTAATTAAAGATTTGGATGATCTTTCTGAATTAAGGAATGAAACTTCTAAAAAAATAGTTGCTTCATCAAAAAACATAGATGACTTAGACTTGCAAAGTGATATGTTTAGTAGGGACTATTCCTGGTCTGGAGTGGGCAAAAAAATAGCTACTAATTTTAAGATGGCAGCAAATGATTTATTAGGGTTTGCTTCATACACTTATCAGCCAACTGAAATGGTATATGACGCTTTAAATATTAAAGAAATTACTGGAATTGCAAATCCATTTACTGCGATAAAGACCGCATTGGCAGAAAATAAAGAAAGATACGAAGAAGAACTTACTTATAATTATGCAAAACCAAGAGAAGGCGGGATAGAAGCAAATTTTGAAAAAGCAGGTGATTTATTAATAACACAGGCTCCAAACATAGCATTAATGATATTAACACGAGGTGGAAGTGCAGGAGAACAAGCAGTCGCTTCAGCCTCTAAATCATTATTAGCTAAAACAGGTAAGTTTGCTAAAGATTATTTAATTCTTAATCGCCAAACAGCTAGTATGGCTGCAGTTGCAACAGGAAGTAAATATCTTGACATGGTTAATGAAGAGCGTAATGGATATTATACAGAAGATGGTGTTTTTGTAAAGCCAAATTATACTGCAATGCAATTAATTGTTGCTCCTGCTGCATTTGGATATGTTGAAGGTGTATTTGAAAAGTCTACTGGTAAAATATTAGAAAAAGGTAGAGGGTTTTTTATGAATGTTGCAAAAAAAGAACCTGGAAAATGGTTTGATTTTGAAGTGGCTACTGGTAAAAAATTCGCTAAACAAGCCGGTATAAATTTAGGAGAAGCATACGCAGAGGAAGTTCCGTCTGAGGTACTGACTACTGCTGGTCATAATATACTTGACAAGTTTGTACTTGGTAAAGAGGTAAACTTATTAGATAATATGGGGGCAACAATTAAAGATGCTGGTATACTTACTACCGTATTAGCCGGAGCTCCTTTAATAGGTGGAGCTATTATAAGACCGTTTATGAGTAAAACTACTGCTCAAAAACTTAGCGACAACGCAAGGGGATTAGCCGCCATATTACATGAACTTGAATTTAATAAAGACTTATCTAGCGTACAACAAGAAGCTTTAGTTAAAAGAGAATCCATATTAAAGGCCGAAAGTACCACTTTATTAGAAAAAACCATTTCTGATATTGACGCAATGCCTATTGATACATTTAATTCTATTAATAAATCGGTTTCTAAAATGGCTGATTTTATTAATAAAGCCAATGCCATCAATGAGTCTGATTCAAAATCAAAAGAAACAGATTTAGAAGTTCTTAAAAGGAATTATGTTATAGAACAAACCAAGTTAAATACATTAACAAGCGGTATTGAAAATGTTAGAACGTTTGGTCAGCCATTATCTCCTATAAGCAGAGCTCAATTAATAGACTTAAATTCTAAAAGAGTAGAGGCATCTTTTAATCCTGATCTTAATGAGGATGAAAAAAAGACCATGCTTAAGAAAATAGAACTCCAAACAAAAAATATTTATAAAAAAGAGGGAATTGATTTAGGTGAAGTTAGAGAAAAAGAATTTCAAGAAAATCTTGATGCAGCAAAAAAGTTAGGGGAAAGTGCTAATGTAGAAGTAATATTAGCTAATAATTTAACTGAAGCTAGAACAAAATTAAAAGGCTTAGTTCAACAAAAATTAGTAACAGCTGAGGAAGCTGATATTAATGGATTTACTGGTGCTGATGGTGGTATAATAACAAATGATAAAACCGGTAAAAGTTATATTGTAATAAACAAAAGACAAGCAATAAAGCAAAAATCTGTTTCTGTGGGCTCCCACGAATTTTTACATAAGCTAATGGAAAAAACATTGAGCAATGTAGACACCCAAATTGAATTAGGAAAACAATTAAGAAACTATTTATTATCTTCAAATCCTGAATTATATTTAAATGAAAAAGTTTTAATTAGACTTGAAGGTAATTATGGTGATAAAAGCGAAGGAATTAAAAATGAAGAATTATTAACAATTTTTTCCGATGCCCTCCTAACTGGCAATGTAAAATATAATGAATCATTCTTTACAAAGTTGGGTGATACTATTAGAAGATATCTTCAAGATCTAGGGTTAATTGATATAACATTTGATTCAGGGCGTGACGTATTCAATTTTATACGTGACTATAATGCTTCTATACAAAAAGGCGGAACTGATAATAAAGCAATAAAAAAACTATTTACTTCTGCCGCAAAAGGTAAATTGGTTTCTGAAACAAAAAAAGGACCAATATCACCTGCATTTTCAAAGTCTATTGAAGAAAGAATGGAAAAGTTAGATTTACAATTATCTAACAATGAAATTGATTGGGACAAGTATGAATCAGAAATGGAAAAACTTGAACAAGAAGAGTTTGAAGAATCTAAAAGAACATACGAAGAAGAAAAAAAAGTTGTTAAAAAAGAAGTAACTAAAAAAGATACAACACAAAAAGAGCCAACTGAAATAAGTGAAGCAGCTGCAAAAGCAAAAGCTAAATTAGATGCAATTGGTAATGATCCAAAAGGTTTTAATCCAAACAATCCAGCAATTTACAATGAGCTAGATAAAATGGTTAAAGTTAAATCTAGGAACTATAGAACTTCTAATGGTACAATCATTGATCTTACCAACAAAAACAAAGGAGGATTAGACGGTTTTAGCATGGAAGAGATGACTAGTTATGTAAAAGTATCAATGCTGCCCTACATACAGAAATTTGATCCTTCTAAGAATGATAGTTTATATGGCTATATAAATGCTCAGCTAGCAAATAGGATGAAGGCTGCATTAAAATCTGGGCAAGTAGCGGATGTTGTATTTACAGAAGATGTTACTGAAATGACTAAACTTTCTAATGAAGATGTTGAAGTAAAAACTCAATCATTACCAGAAAGAAAAAAATATCAAAACATTTTAGAATCTGGTGTATTTTCACCAGAGGTAATTACAGATGTTCAAGCAAAAATATTGCCTATAATAAGAACATTGAAATCTAGAATTGACGAAAAAACTACTCTTAATAGAACAACGGCTCCTATAATTAATGAGATACGTACTGAGATTGGTAGGCAGGCGGACATTGATATTAAAAGAGCAATGGGTGGAAAAGAAGATGGGCAACTTAGGAAATTCTTATTAACGAATAAAAAGCCTGTACTTGAAAACATGACCACTACTTGGTTAATGGGTAAAGACAATGGAAAAACTGTATCAGGAGGTATGCCATTTGCTGTTCAAAAAAGGATTAATGGTCAATGGACTAGTTTTCCCGATTGGATTGGTAAAAAAGTAGACAGAGAATCTGTTGAAACAGATTTGGCAGGTAGAACATCAGGAGCGGAATTAGTTAGAAGATTACCAAATGTAGCTAATAATGTTCCGGATGACGTTTTCTTAGATTCAATTATAGATCCAGTAACTGGATTGCCATTAAGAGGTAGAAAAGAAGCATTGGCTAAAGCAATGAGTGAAGAATTGGCATTTGATTTAATTTCTGACGATATGTTATCTGGAGGGCCAATTTATCAAGCTTTACAAAAAAACCAAGAAATGTTAGGAGCGGAACTTGGTAAAGTTACTGTAGAAAATTTAGATAGATTAGCTGAAAGAGGTAATATTAAATATTCTTTAAATGCTGAATTAATATTAGATCTTGAAAATAATTCTACAGCTTTAGGTAAAGCTATTGCAAATTTAACAAATTTTGAAACTGTTAATATTAAAAGCATGCTATCTAACATATTTGCGAATGATTGGAATGAAGATCAAATAAATGAAGTTGCAGCAAGCTTAAAATATATATTAACAAGAAATTATAAATTTTGGGAAGGTGCAGAACCATTAGAGTATGAAAAAAATACAGGATATTATTTTTCAAACATTGGCAAAGAACAAGATTTTGGAGAAGATGTTTGGAAACGATTAAGTGCAGATATTTCAGTAGCTAGGTTTTATAAAGATTCAAAAAATGTTGAAAAATTAAAAGAACTTAATCAAAATTTTATGGTTGATCTTTTATTAAAAGAAGGAGATAAAGTTGGTACTGCAATGTTAAATTCTATGTGGGCACCAACAACTATAAATAGCGGTAATATTATATCTTTATTTAGACCTGGAATAAAGAAAAGTGCAAAAACTATGTTTAACTTATCTTTAAATAAAGCTAGAAAAACAGCATTTGGTAAAGATACTAATAATATTAATGAAGGAATGTTGGCGAAAAATTATTCTGGATTTAAGAAAATTAATAAAATTCACGATAATATTTTAGACGGAACAATAGATGTTAAAAAAGATCAAATAAGAAGTGAAGCAGCTAGACAAATGACAGTATATGCAGCAAAGTGGTGGGGTGAAAAATTAACAGACCCTGAAATAGGTTTAACTTCTTCTTATCAAGCTGCTATGTTCACTCTTTTGTCTAACAATGCTAATAGTGTAATAAGGTCCGCTGCCCCAGTAGTAGGTATTATATACGCTGGAAGAAATACAAAATATATATATGAACATACAAAACCGGCTAGAGTTGTTTTAGCTCAGTTAATAGACAAATATATTAATAAAAACGATAATATTACAGAAAATGAAATATTTGAAAACTACAAAGTAATAGCTGTACCGGAAGCACTTTCAAAAAAATTAGACAAGTCAGGAGTAAAACAAATGATGGATCCTTTTTACTTTATAGAAAATAAAAAAGATTTTACTAGATATGCAATTGAGCTATATGGAAATAATATGGCGAGTTTAATTAAATCATTTGAGCAGCATAGACAAAATATACAAAATGAGAAGGCTGCTTTAAATAATATATCTCAAAGCAAATTAAGCAAATCAATATCTACAGTATCAGATTTTATAAATGCAAATAACTTAAGAAGATTAAGCACTGAAACTTCTTATGAGTTACTTGACCAATTAGCAAAAGAAATTGAAAACTATTGGGGTGTGGTTCCTAACGATATTATTCTTGGAATGAACAGAGCTGTAGATTATGCCGTGGGTGTAATAGAAGACCGTGAAGGATCTGGTTTCTTAATGGAATCCCTAAATCAAGGTTTAAATATTGAGACTGTTAAAAATGCAGAAAAGCAATTAAACGAGTTTGTTGAAAACAACATGCCAAAAGATCCCGAAGCAACTTCTAAATTTTCATTAAATTCAAAACAAGATTTAAAATGGGATATTCAAGATAGTGGAAGTATTACTTATTTTAATGTAAATAATAAAGAATATTCTCTAAGTTTAAGAGATACTGGTATATTTAATTACCCCACTAAAGAGCAAAAAATTTTAAATAACTTAATAAAGAAATATAATTTAGAAGAAGAAGAAGCAAATTTATTAGGGTCTTACGAGGGAGGCACTTTAAATTTAGCTTTTTCAGATGAAGATGGCTCTGTAGAAATAACTGGATCTAAAGACGCTTTTGAAGTATTTGGCGTTGTTATAAATGGCGTATTAGATTATATAAAAAATAATGGAACAGAAGGACTTATATTTACAGCCGAAGAGCCAAGCAGAAAAAAGCTATATAACGCAATGGCGGAAACTTATGCTGACAAATTAGGATGGAACGCTTTTTATGAAGATGGGGTATATATAATTTCAAAATATCCTAAACTAACTAGATCAAATGATTTAATTGACAATGGCAAGCCAAAAGTAAATAAGTATAGCAAATCAGTAAATGATTATACTACCATATATGCTGGAGCACCAATAGGAAAAAACCTAAAAGAGATTGGAAGAAAAGGCGTAAACTTCTTTGCTACTGATATAAGAGAAGCGAATGAATACGCTAGAATGAATGATGGTAAAGTACAGGAATTTCTTGTTAAAAAATCGGATTTAGTTAATGAAGATATTGCTATTAATAAAATAGAGGAATTAAATTTAAAACCAGTAGATAAAGATTTTACTGTTGAAGAATCATCTTTTTACGAATTAATAGATCCTAGATTTGAAAATTCATTAAGCAGAAAAGATATAGATACCTTGTTTGAAAGTTTACGCAAAGATGGCATAAAAGCTATAAGTTATACAGATGGGGCACAAGTTTCAGATAAAACAACAAAGAGTATTGCAATAATAGATACCTCTGTTTTAGAAGATAAAGCAAATATTAAGTTTAGTAGAACATTGGATTTTGAATTCAATGATATATTAGAGAGAAACACCGGTGTTGCTGCATTTACAAAAGTGTCTGATGTAGTTGCAAAGAGAACGGGTATTAAAAAAAATACATTATCATTCTTTGTGCCACCTTCAGCTGACGATTTTAGAGGTTTAACAACTTATATGTTTGCAGGTAAAGGTAAACAAGGAGAACAAGATCAAGAATTTTTTGATAAGAACTTGACTGTGCCGTATGTTAAAGGTATTAATACTTTAGATTCAGTACGTCAATCTATTAGAAAAGAATATAAAATGTTGCTTGACAACTTTCCTGATATTAAAAAGAAACTTGTGAAGTTAACACCAGATAAAGGTTTTACTTATGATCAAGCTGTTAGGGTTTATCTTTGGTCTTCTGCAGGTAAAGACGTGCCGGGTTTATCAAGAACTGATAAGAACAAATTATTATACTTTGTAAAACAAAACCCAGATCTATTGGCTTTTGCTAACGCATTGTCAATAACCGGTAGACAAGATGGTGGATGGATTGATCCTTCAACTACTTGGGATAGCGAAACTATTATATCAGATCTTCACAATATTACCGAGGGAGCTGGTAGAAAAAAATATCTTGAAGAGTTTATAGAGAATGCTGATGCAATATTTACAAAAGAAAACCTAAACAAGATACAATCTATATATGGTACAAACGTAAGAGAAGCTTTAGAAGATTCTTTATATAGAATGAAGAACGGTAAGAATAGACCTGAAGGCACAGATAGAGTAACAAACATTTGGATGAACTGGATTAATGGTTCTACAGCTGCAATTATGTTCTTTAATACTAGATCAGCATTATTACAAACCATATCAGCAATTAACTTTATAAACTGGAATGATAATAATCCATATAAAGCAGGTAAAGCTTTCCTTAACCAGAAACAATATTGGGCTGACTTTGCGATGATTATTAATTCTGATAAATTAAGAGAAAGAAGATCTGGATTAAAAGCCGATGTTACCCAAGCAGAGATTGCAAATGCTGCAAGTACTGCTAAAAACAAATTTTATGGAGTTATATCTTATTTACAAAAAATAGGGTTTACACCTACTCAAGCGGCGGATAGTTTTTCTATTGCGGTGAGTGGTGCAACATTTTATAGAAATAGAGTTAACACATATTTGAAAGCCGGTAACACTCAACAAGAAGCAGAAGAAAAAGCATTTAGCGACTTTTCAAGAATAACAGATCAGTCAATGCAATCTGCTGATCCAATGTATGTATCAAAGCAACAAACGACTGCGCTAGGACGCATTATACTAGCTTTTGGTAATACTCCAATGCAATACAATAGATTGATCAAAAAAGCTGCGTCAGACTTAGTTAATAGACGCGGAGATTGGAAAACAAATATATCTAAAATTGTATATTACGGAGCATTACAAAATATGTTATTCTCAGCCTTGCAATCTGCATTATTTATACCATTAGGTTATGATGACGAGGATGAACCTGATACTTCTAAGATGACTAAAGAGGAATTAAAAGCCTACGAAAAGTTAAAGAAAAAGCAAGAGGATAAAGTAACAAATATGATTAATGGTATGGCTGATACCTTATTAAGAGGTTCAGGTGTATACGGGGCGGCTATTGCTACTGTAAAAAACACTGTGATGGAGTACTTCAAACAAGAAGAAAAAGAAATGTTTGCAGATCATGCCTATACCGTATTAGCCTTAACAAGTGTATCACCACCTATAAGTTCAAAAGCAAGAAAACTTTATGGAGCAATTAGAATCAGTAAGTTTGAAGAAGATGTTATTGCTGAACGAGGATGGGAAGTTACAAGAGATGGTAAATTAAATTTATCGCCTAATTATAGAATAGCCGGGAATATTGCTGTTGCAACTACTAACCTGCCACTAGATAGAGTTATTGAAAAAATTAATAACATATCTGAAGTAATGGATTCCAGAAATACTAAATTACAAAGAACTGCATTAGCATTAGGATGGAAAGATTGGGAACTTAACGTTAAGAACGAAGAGAATGAAACCATTAAAGCAGCAGCTAAGGTAAAGCGTAAAGAAGAGGGTATTGAGAAGGCTATTGAAACTAGAAAAAGAAATAGAGAGATTGAAAAAGAAAAATTAATGAAGCTATCTCCTGAACAAAGATTTATCTATAAAGCAAAAAAAGCAAAAGAAAGAAGAGAAAAAAGAATGAAGAAAAGAAAAATGGGTTAATAAAAAGAACAAAGATAAATAGGCACCATACCTAAAAGTTCTAATAACCAATAAAGGGGATTCACATAACGTGGTCCCCTTTATCAATTTATATGCTTATTATATTTGATTTATATATAAAGTATAAACCCAACATTTTGTACCAAGATAACTATACAACTTCACAATTACCTCCTCCACAAGCTGCTGAATCAGCAAAGTTAGTATTATCTTGTATCTCAATTACTCTTGATAGATCAACGTCTTTTAATGTAGACATCATTTGTTCATATACTTCTTTAGTACAATCTTCAAATGGAGTTTGTTTGTATGTTCCACCGTTATATGGTAAAACAGATAATCCATTATAGTATTCTTTATTAGCCCACATCCATTCACCTACAATTTTCCATTCATCATCTCTAACGGAAACGGTACAAGATACATTATGAGTATTGTTACCTTTATCATGGCCAGTCTTAACCCAATCTCTAGATATAAGTTTTACTCTTTCTAATAGATCTAATGTAGATTCATATCTTGTTATTGCTCCTTCTGGCGCTTTCTGAGGTACAGAAATTACTGATTGTAATGTAGGATTAAAATATTCATCTTCTAACAATTCTGGATGATTGATTGCAAGATAAGTGTATATTGCTTCATTCTTACCTAAACGCATACGGCGAATATAATAATCATTATGCCAAGCATGAATACCGCTAGAGGTACCAAGTACAAGGCTAGTCGTACCCGCTGGCTTAACTGCTGTTGTTCTAGCTGCAGCATTAATTCCAAGTAATTTAGCTGTTTCTCTATTGGTTTGTTTAACGACTTCTGCTGCTTCTTCATAATTTAATTCTAGATTTGATTTAGATGCAATACCAGTCATTGATACACCAAGCAATGCATCTTTTTCTGTATTCTTTCTCCATATATCACGAAGATAATGGAAGTCTGAATACGATGCTTGCAACGTACCTAAGAATGATGCTGCTGAAGATCTTGCATTAAAATCTTCTTGACTTTCAATATTAGACATATTAATTTCTGTTAAGTTACAGAATTGATATGGTCGTAAAGCAATCTCACAACAAGGGTTTGTACCCCAATCTTTATCATTAGTAAGATATATTCCAGGTTCACCTGATCCAGATGCTTCAATACGTTCCCATACCTTATCAAATGTTTTCTTATCAATCTTATGGCGTACTAAAACAACAGAGTTATTAGCTCTACCTCTTTGAGAATTGTTTTCCCACCAACTACCAGCTTTACAATTTAACATTGCATTACTATCTAAGTCAAACAATGAGATCATTGCTGCTCTTCTAATTCCGCCCGCTAAAACCGCATCGGCAATATGACACTGAATATCGTGACATTCAATATCTGTTAATTTAGATCTATCTTCTTTTTCACGAAGGATGGCTTCAATTTTAACCAATGCTAATCTTAATGGTTCTGGTCCTGGCGCTTTACCTCCTGCTGTTACAAGTAATGCACCTTTTTGTCTAATATCAGAAAGATCAAATTCAATATGTGAAGTTAATTCCCCAGTGTATGATTTAAACAATGTTTTTATTGCATCCGCCCAACCAATAATGCTGTCCTGTACAACATAACGTTTCTTACGATCGTAGTTTGGTTTTCTTATTTCAGGTAATTTATCAATGTTGTGATTCTGCACCGAATAGCCAACACCAGTTCCTCCCAAAAGTAAAAACATAGTTTCAGAAAAACTGCGGATATTATCAATAGGCAGAAAAGCGCAATTATAAATGCGAGCATTATTAAGTTCAACAGCTTTGCCACCAAATTGTAAGCTTCGCATTGAAGGCAATACTTTTTTATTAAATACAAAGTTCTTATAAATTTGTTCAATTGATTCTTTTAAATGCGGAAATTTGGTAATGTGCATTTCCATATTCCTGGTTACTAATTCATTCCACGTTTCTCTTCGTTCTTTTGACGGCACATACTTTGCATACTTTGTGTATACGGTAATATCACTTAAAATTTGTTTGTCTAGGCTTAAACTCATGTTAATCTATTTCTAATTTAGGGGTTACTATTTCTTCGTCTTTAACTTCAATATTTCCTGCTGCTGCGGCTTTAACTTTCTCAGCTAGCTTTTGTACAGCTGCTTCATATTCTGGCATAAATCTAACCGTTTCAAATGTGCCAGACGCTAAAGTCTTAATGTTTTGGACCTCTTCCAATATATACTTTACAATATTAGTGAGTGATTCTATTTTGTTCCTCATTCCGATTAACTCGTTTTCTTTCATTGTTTTAGTTTTAGTTATTATTATTTACTTATTTCAAGTGATATATCTATAAATGGTATATATAATACATGTAATAGTGCATCATCATATTCATAAACTCTATATCCAAATAATAAGCCTGGATAGAACCCTATTTCAAGCGTCCATTGTGTAGATCTTGGATCTTCATTGTAAGTCATAATATTATTTTTAAGGATTAGTTAGTGTAAATGCATCTATTGTTTTCATAAGTTCTTTGTATCTTATTTTACCAAATGTTTCAAATGACCACATATACCATTTTTCAATATGTCTTTCTGCATATTTTTGTCTAGCTATTCTTTTTGCTTCAAAAGAATTAAGCGTACTGTCTCGTCGCATTCAGAATTTTTTTGGGGTTTATACAACGTCCTTTTATCATTATTATCCTTCATATATTTTTTAAAAAGTTTATACCGCAATGGAAATGAATCATTAGCTCTACCTTTTGTTTCAATAATAAAAGTTTCACCTTCAAAGTCTGGGGTGTATTTCAAATTAAGTACTTTCTTATTACCTCTATTTATAAAATCACCTTTACTATTAGATTGTCTTTCAAAACAATCATTGTCAAAATTAAAAGCAGGTATGAGTTCATAAGTTTTATACTCATAATGAAATTTTATACCAGCATCTTTTAATGCTTTGTACATATACTTCTCAAGTCCTGAAGCGAAAGTGACGCCATCATACATCACTTTCTTTGCTACTACAGGTCCTTTCTTTTTACTAGTCCGCATTCTTTTCAATTCTTCTTACTACAGCATCCATAAGATCTTCTGAATAAACTTCTTTAGCTTTTTGTAAATACAAAATAGCATCCATTAATTCTTCTTGTAAATGATTAAGCCATTCAAATATTCTTGATTGATCTTGATCCATTGTAACGCCATATTTTTTAAAGCCTACATCAGATCTTGAAATGAATTTGTCTACTACTCTTTCAACTACTGGGTCTCGAAACTTAATACTTTTTTCTGTCATATTATAAAGTTGTTTTAATTGTTACACCTGGATATGGATTTAATGTCATGTTCTTTACGAAAGTTCCATTTTTCATTGAACCTTTTCTATTTTTAATTTCATTATAAGCACTATCAACACAGTCTTCAATTCTTAATCCTTTAATTGCGGCTAAATTTGTTAATACAACAACCATATCACCAATAGCATCAATGAATTCACTTTTGTCTTCTTTTAATATTGCTCTTGCTAATTCACCAGACTCTTCCATTAACTTTATATATTGTGTCTTTGGATCGCCGCTCGATAATATACCTTTATCGCTAGCCCATATTCTTATTAAATCATAAGTAGTTGGTTGTTCTTCTGTTTTAGCAACAAGTGTTTGCTCTATATGATTAATAGGATTAAAATTAGCTGCTACGGCTTCATGTAAGGCTTTATTATATACAAAGCATCGATTAGTATTAAACATTGAAACTTTTGCATTAGATATAATCCAATCAATCATTTCTTTATTTAATAAATAGTTGCCAAATGGCGTTTCCCAAACTAATCCTACTGCATCCAATAGTTGTCCCTTCAGTTTATTTACAGGGCATGGAAATGTTGTTGTTTGATCTGTTACGTTTAATTTCATTTGATTTGATTTTTTAGGTTTATTAATTACTTTTTTATAAGAATCTCGATCTACTTTGTAGCCGTATAAACGTTGAAGCTCTGACTCTCTTCTTGATATATAATCTATATCTTCAGATGATTCCAGAACTTCATATTCTCCAATCTTATAGCCTTGTGCTATAGTTACTCTCTTATTAAGATTACGTGTAACTCCTATTTTTTTAGTCGGAATATGATAAATGTAATATTTACCTGTAGAATTTTCAATATTTTCTTTCATTTTTGTTTAAATAAGTTACTGCTTTAGTTAAAATATCGGTATTATCGAATGCGTGTCCTAATAAAATATTACAGTGCCAACATAATACTCCCCTAACATTACCGTTTGTATGACAATGATCAATATAAATTTTGCTATCTAAAAAAGGATTTTCACAAATATCACAATATTTTTTATCTTTTAATATTAATACTTCATCTTTGCTAATACCAAACTTCCTAGATAAGCTATAAAGATTATTATGCTCTTTGCA
>Ga0209500_10000194_pt1 | contig 56171 bp, 40 predicted proteins | sample S_140212_EF_Meta_FD_187323 | JGI IMG/M metagenome (GOLD analysis project Ga0209500, IMG submission 187323) | Freshwater microbial communities from Lake Simoncouche, Canada to study carbon cycling - S_140212_EF_MetaG (SPAdes) (version 2) | ecosystem: Environmental > Aquatic > Freshwater > Lake ... | reverse complement strand
GAAAGTTTCATGTGCTCTTTCGTCAAACTTTAATATACGGAGTACATTATGAAATTCTTCACGAATTCTAGTTTTAATATTTTCTGAAACTTTCAATTCATCAAGAACAATCTCAACGGATTTGTGAGTTTCATCAGCCACAATCGCTTCATTAACAATATCTTCAATCGCACCATCACAATCACTATATTGTGCTACTTCACGGTAGCGACGGATCAAATCATTTTCGTTCTTAATAACACCTTCAAGATCCATGACCATACCGTAGTAGCCACCAGCATTTACACCAGTGTTTACTACGGTTGCGCCTGTCTCATTCGGACTTGGAGGAACTACACTCGGTAGTTGCTCTCCATCCTTACGCTTTATCTCAAACCCAAAAATCTGCATTATGTAATAACCTTCAGTTAATTATTAAAGTGGGAAACTACCAACTGGAGTATCAATAGAAACATTGACACCAAAGCCAGCAGCTGCACCAGTAGCTGATGTGAAGAAGTTGTATTGGAACTCTACATCAAACTGTTCAATTGCATTTTGTTGCTCGTAATCTAAACCGATTGCGGAAATTGTTGTTGGGAATGCATCAACAAACTTATAACTCTTAATAATTGCACCATTGCGATCTAATTGGTGAACAGACAAGTCAACTTGGTAATCAGTAGGATTAGTACGACCATTAGTTGTATTGTAATTCTGGATACCAGATTGCCATTGCTCTAGTGCATTACGGATACCAAAAGTAGTATCATTGTAAACTGTCACAGTCCATGGTTGGAATGTTCGTTCACCAGCAAAGTTAACTGGGCGACCACGATACAAGACTGGTAGAGTCTCGATAGTGGAAGCAGGTAATTGAGCAGCTTTACATAAAAACTGCGCTCTTTGTCCTGCAACTACACCTAGTGTAACATATGATGGGAATGTTAATTCAACACGGAATTGATTTGGGCGAGCACCGCCACCGATCATCTGCGCTTTGAAATCAGCAATATTTGCCATTTAATTCTCCTTATGTTCTTATCTATTTATCTTGAATTACGCACCGATTTCTGAGAAGTTAATCGCAGAACGAGCAGCAACGAAATTGAGAGTGATAAAGTTGATAGAACGATTTGGCTTAACGAAGATATCAGCAACGAATTCGTTACGATCGATAACTTCACCTGTGTTGTTAGACTCATCGCACTTAACAACGAAATCAGTAATACCACGACGACCTTGTACGTCACGTAGGAATGGTTCAACTAAGTTCTTGAACTGTGCACGAGTAAATCCATCGTTGAATTCGAACAACTGGAATTTAGCAGCAGTTGCAATTGCTTTTTCCATAACGATGAATAGACGACGCACATTGATACGATCAAACGCACTTGGCTTAGCCAATAGAGTTTTATCACCAAACAAGACAGTACCTTCTCCTGGGAATGTAACCACTGGGTTAACACCAGACTTATAAAGAGTATCTCTGCTTGTTTTATTTGGATTGAATGCCAAACGAACTACGTTCTTGATTTGACCACGATTTAAACCACCTGGAGAGAACCATGGATCGTTAGTGTAGTCAGTACGTGCACATAAACCAGCCACGTCACCATTCAATGGAACCCAACGATATAAGTCACTATAGCGATCGTATTGATATTTGTAACCAGAATCAAGAACAGCATATGAAGTGCTTGGAAGTGCGTCACGGTAATCAACGATATCATCTGCCTGAGTAGATGTAGAACCAATGATTGGGTCACCAGAAGAAATATTTTGTGGAGAGATAAATGCTACACAATCTAAACGAGTTTCGCAAACATTACCGATGATATAATTTGCAACAGTAGTAGATGCTTTACCAGCCAATACTAGGCTAATGTCATAGAGTTCTGCATTATTAAACAATGCATATGCAGTTTGTAACTCACCATCTGTTACGCTGAAATCATCAGTACCACCAGATAGAGAAACTGTTAATGCAGAAGTTAATGCTTGGAATGTTGCGCCAGCTGCAACAGATCCCCAAGTAGTTGTACCTGTTACAGCAGTAGGATGATCCATCCACCAAATGTATTCAGAACGAGAATTAATTACGTTTTTGTAGTAGTTATTTGTACCATCAGATTTCTTAGCATCACTTGCTTTAGAAACAAAGGCAAATTTTTCTAATACAGTTCCTGGAGTACCAGTAAATACACCATCTTCGTCAATAACGATAATGTGTAGTTCATCAACTGGAGTTGTTGGAGTTGATGGATTTTCTGCAGCAGCATAAGTTGAAGTTCCTGGGGCAGAATCAAATTCGCTCTTATATTCAGTAGCCCATGCAGACCAAGTTGCAGAGTCAGCCATAGAAACTTTTAAAGAGTTACCTGCAGCACCTGGATATTTTGCAGCAAACGATCCAACCACACCAGCACCATTAACAAAAGTAGTGTTGTATGTTTCACCATTGATGATTTTTAAACCAGCAGTAGTAACTGTTGATGTTGCAACAGCAGTAACACCAGATGGAGGAGCAGCAACTGTTACGCTTGGTGCAGAAGTATAACCAGTACCAGCAGTAGCAACAGTAATTCCAGTAATGCTTGAAGAAGCAACAGTAACTGTACCAGCAGAAGCACCAGAACCACCACCACCAGAGAATGATGCAGTAACTGTACCTTTGTATCCAGTACCACCAGTAAGAACTGTAACGGCAGTAATTACACCACCAGAAGTTGTTACGCTAAATGTAGCACCTGAACCACCAGAAGCAGCAGTGATAGTTACAGTTGGTGTACCAGAATAACCAGTACCACCAGCAGAAACTGCAACAGCAGTAATTGCGCCACCAGAAAGAACTGCAGTACCAACGGCTTGGATACCACCAGCATCATTCGGAGCACCGATAGTTACAGCAGGTGCAGCAGCAGTAGAAGTATATCCAGAGCCAGCAGTACCGACTGTGAACGAAGAAATACCACCAGTTTTGACACCAACCGCATTCAAAGATCCAGCGTCAGCACGAACTAGCAATAAGTTGTTTGTATAAGATAGGAAGTTTGCAGCTGTGAAAAAAGATTGGAAATTGCTATCATTTGGTTTACCGAAGCGACGAACTAAATCGTTTTCCGAACTAACGGTAACAGGCTCCAAAGTTGGACCCCATGGGAATGCTCCAGCAAAAGCACCAATAGATGATGATACGGCTGGAACGATAGAAGTGAAATCTTTTTCTACGACTGCAACGCCTGGAGATAGTTGAAACGGCATTGTATTTCTCCTTGTTAATAAGTTTACCTAGACAATTGTATGTCTACATGTTTATTTAGTTTTTACACGATTTCTAGAAGTTCAATGGAGCCTTTTCAGGTTGCCCATCGTCATAGAACCCGAATGGTGTTAATTCTTCTTCGATCGCCAACATTTGTTTAGCGTACATTATATTTCGTAGATTAACATTATTTAGGTCTTTGAAATACGAGTTAGTAGTTAGCCAGCCGAACAAAACCAGAGGCATTACCAAATCATCGTGATACCCTTCATCGGCTTCATAAGATCCTTTTTTCTCGATAAAGGTCGAGATCTCAGAAATCGTATCAGCGTCATTTATAATAAGTTTGTTTTCTTCAACGAGTGCCTTAAAATTATGACACCCAATTCGTTTAATCTTTTTATCGGTGTTGACACCCAATTGTGTCTTACCGCCACCAAAACCACCTGAGACAGTTTGTCCCATAGCGTGTCTTGTAACCATCAATATGTTTTCATATTCCATCTCAGAATATAGGATGTGAGCAACCTGTTCTGAGATGTTTATTTCCAATAATACCCATGCTTGGTTATACTCTTTTCCAATTTTGTAAATCACATTTGGATAGAGCAACGGACTAATTTCATTATTACGATACTTTGCAACGATTCTGTAGGGAACCTCTGTAATATCAATAACTTGGAATGCTGAATAATCCCCACCAACACCTTTTGCCACATCACAAACCATACAATAAGTATGACCAGCCTGTGGGTTTACATATACATCCAAGCCATCTTTCTGGTGGACGATAGTATCTGGACTCATTTTAGAAATCGTATCAGCACGAACTAAAGTGAGAGAAGAACCTAAGAAGTTACAAAGAACCTCTTGTGTAAATTTAAGTTCACCAAGTTGGGCTTTTTGTTCTGCAGCCCATACTTCATCACGACCTGGAATTTCCCAGTATGGTATGAATAGATTAACGAATCCATTTCTACCTTTTTCAGCATCTGTCCAAAACTTCCAGAAATGGTTATAACCCAACGGAGTAGATGACAACAGAATCTTAGTAGTCTGTCCAGCAGAAATAGTAGGATAAACTGACGTAAAAAATTCTTCTGCCACGTTGTTTGGAATAATCGCTGCTTCGTCAACATACAACAAGTTTACAGATTTACCACGAATACCAGACTTACCTGTTGCAGCAGTAAATACCTTTGAACCATTCTCTAATTCAATGTCACCTTTGTTCCAAGTAGTGACACCTTGTTGCATCCACTTTGGTAGCAACTCATACATTGTTTGATAACGATCTAAAACCTCACGTGCAGCAGTTGCTTTGTTTGCAAGGATAGCCACAGTTTTGTTGGCTTGAAAAATCGTATACCAAAGAATGTAAGCTGCAGAGGTGGTCGTCTTACCTTGCTGGCGACCTTCCATAAGGATAACCCTACGATTATTATGTATAATATTTAATTTGTTCTTCTGGCAATCATACAATTTAAACAATTGTAGACCATGATCTAGAGTAACAATGTAGCAGTAAGTTTCAATAAAGTATATCGGATCTGCCGAACACTTCATATATTCTTTTACATCTTCAGGTGTAAAGTCAACAGTAACTCCAGCTGCTTTTAAGTTGGAGTTTGAATTATAAATTTCAGCCATTATTTAAAATCCGTCTAACCAATTCTCCGAAGAAACGATTGCAGTGGCGACATCGCCTGTTGCAGTATAAAGTCTGTTTGGATTACTGAAATCTTCATTGTCGCCAACATTGGCAATAACTTCTTGAATAACACCTTGTCCAGCAATTGGTCCAAACAAGTTTGCCTTCATTTGAAACGATAAAGTATGAGTAACAAATCTACGAGTTTGAAAATCACCATCGTACTCATCTGATACTGATACACTATTTAGAACAATAGGAACATCTACCTTTACATTCATATCTGGCACGACATTAACAGTTAATGTATATTCAGGTGTAAATGTTGGAAGGATTTGCTCAAGGATCTGTAAACCATCTTCTTGAGTTTTAGTTAGAATGTATAGTGATACATCAATGTTATAAGGAACAGGAGTATACATTGTAGAAACAGAACCTGAACCATCACCACATTTTATCTGTTGCATGCGATTCACTTTACGTTGTGGATCGTAGTTGTAACCAATAATCTCAAAGGACATTCTTGGTAGTGAAACGTAAGTATTATTTTCTAAGTTTGGATCTTGGTCCAAACGAACTAACCATTTTTCTTTTGGAGCATAAGCAAGAGGTACTTGTAATCGTTGAATAACATTACCAGTTACGGAATCACCTTCACGACGATCGATATAGATGTCACTGAATAAAGTGCCGAATCCTACGATGCACTTGCGGATTATTCCGTGGTAGTATACGTTATTGTTTAACATTAGCGACTGAACCTTTTATAATAAAACATTTAAATTCCGTAAGTGCCTTTAACTGCATTGTAATTCTGAGTTATTTCAGCACCAGATAATGCTTTGTTATACACTCGCATCTGATAAAAAACTGGATAATTAGCTGAATTTGAGTTGTTCAGCGTATCTCCTCCAAAACCTATACCGTTATTATTATGCCTTGCCCCAAAATAAAAATCATTTGTCGCAAAGATTGTTTGATTACTAATAGTATCAGTTGTTCCAACTTGTGAACCATTTAAAAATAGACTAGCTTGTGTTCCATTGATAACAAAAATCCAATGTCTTATAGCATTACTATTAGTTATGGTTTCTGCGGTTTCACTATTAGGGATACCATAACTTATACTTGCTGAAGAATCTACGTATGCTAGGTATCCCCCGTTAGTATCATAAATTTCATTACCCCAAATAGTTCCCCAAAATGATGTTGGATTAAATGAAGCAACCACTTCAACTGTTACAGTATTTGAAGCAATATTGTAAGGGACACTAATATAATCCGTACTATTTACATCCGCATTGTTTAGTCTTATGCCACCACCATTGTTTGACACATACGATGGAGAACCTTGAAGTGTCGCATTACGACTATTGCCACTAGAATCAGTCCATGTAGTTCCAGATGTTGGTGCAGTTTGTAAATTGAATTGCAAACCTGAAGTTACGATTCCAGCAGTCTTATAAGACCCCAGCGTTGCTAATGCTAAAGCACCACTCATTATGTCAATCCGTTTCCGCTAATATACCAAGTAGTGGCAGCAACTTTAACAGCAGTTGCCATTCCGTGTGCAGCAAGAGTTCTAGAACCAGTAGTTCCTGTTCCACCAAGATACATAGTGTCACTAGTAATTGCGATAGTAACAGTAGTGGCACTTGGTCCAGCGATAAATCCGATGGTAGTTCCGATTGGATAAGCCACTGAAGCATTGGCAGGAATAGTTATTGTTTGACTATTTGTTGTAACATAAATGTGCTTACCAGCATCACCGATTGCTAGAGTAGCAGTAGTGGCAGTTGCGCTTTGTGGGATACCAAGATAACCAAGACTAGAAGCAGTGCTTGAAGTAGTGGCAGTTCCAGCTGTTTTATTGGTTAAAGTTTCAGTACCAGCAAGAGTTGCCAATGTTCCAGTTGTAGGAAGAGTAACACTAGTAGTTGCTGTTGCAGTTAGTGTAGTGGCAAATGCGCCAGAGGTAGTAAGGTTACCACCAAGAGTAATAGTCTTTCCAGTATTTGCTACACCAGTTCCACCGTATTGACCAGTGATTACAGTGCCATTCCAAACACCAGTGGCAATAGTGCCAAGAGAAGTTATAGTGCTAGTTGCTGCCCAACTTGTTGCAGTACCATCAGTTGTTAAAAACTTTCCACTATTACCTGTTTGATCAGCCACAGCTGCTTGAACAGAGGTCACATATCCAGTTGGGTTTGCTGCACTATATGGAGTATATCCAAGAGCAGAAATAATCTGAGCAGAAGTAATACCTGTTAAGAAAGCACTAGAGTTAGTTGCACCATTGTATGGAGTATATCCAAGAGCAGTGGTAATTTGATTGGAAGTGATTGCAGTTAGATATGTGCTTGTATCTAGCGTCCATGTATTTGTTGAGGTTTTCTTTAAGAAACCACTAGTGCCAGTCAATGCTGCAATCGCAGTTAAGTCAGCGTCTGAGGATTGAAGTGCAGCAACAGAGGTATACAGTTCAGTAAAGTTAGCATTTGTTTTAGTAAATGCTGTACGTAACGGATCACCTGTTCCGTCATTTGCTGCTGTGCCTAATGAAATTGTTTGCTTTGCCATTTTTAACCTTTAAGCTGCATCTGCTGTAATTGTAGTGGAGTCTGCAAATATTGTTGTGATATCTGCCGATGTTGCATATTGAACTGTCACTGGAGAAGTAATATCAACTTCTCCGAATGGGTTAGCCACATTGAATAATACGTCTGCAGCCTGAACCTTAAATTTATTGTTATCACCAAAAGATTCTACTCTGTCCACATTGGCTTCAATAGTTGAAGTTGCCACTGCAGTAGTACTAAATCCTCCACCAGTAAACACCACAGTTGGTGCAGTTGTATAACCAACTCCTGGATTTGTGACGATAACCTTTGTTACCTTACCTGTATTTATTCCATTACCAAGATATGCTGTGGCAGTTGCACCAGAACCTGTTCCACTAAATGATACTGTTGGAGCAGAAGTATATCCAGCACCAGCGTTTGTAAGTGTCACACTAATAACTTCGCCATAAGGTGTTCTTGTTGTATTGGTGCTGAAAGTTTTAAGGGTTTCAAATGCATCAATAGAAGGAACACCAGTATCAATCTTCTCGGAAGAGTACTGGAACAATTCAACTTGTAGTTTGTAAACATATAGTTTACCAAGTTGATAGAATGGATCTTGATGCTTGACGAATTTAATCTCAAACATACCCTTAGTCAAAGGGAAATAAATCAAATCACCTTCACATGGACGACTAGGAATAATGGTAGCACCGAAGCGACCAACCATCTGTTCCCAACGTCTACGTGCAACTACCATAGTTGCAGACTGTTCCATCATTAAACCAAACTTTTGAATGAATGCACCTTGACCCTCGAAAGAGTCTACATTCTCAAAATACATTTCAATTGGAAATGATGATGTAAATTTGCTTAGACGATCTTCACCTAGAATCTCGTCTTTTGATACTAATGTTCTTGGAATGTAAAAGAAGTCCTGACCATAAATCTTAAGAGATTCTATGATAAGATCTTCTACAAGGAACTGTTCGTTTTTAGTGCCTTGTGTGAAATAAACATTGGTCGGCATTAATTATCCCATGAAGAAGTCTAGCGGAGCAGACTTGGTCATTAAATCTTGTTCTAGTTTTTCAATTTCATCAATGGCTTCTGAGTATAGTTTATCACCATCTAATGTAACACCACCTGGAAGTTGAATACCAGAGAATTTCTTTAGGTTAGTTCCCCATTGTTTTTTAAACAATGCTGATACGTAATGTTTTAACCATGGCTCGTTGTAAACTTTAGTCCATGTTGTTGGATCCATTGCACGATATGCCTGAACGATAATATAATCACCAAGAATAAAGTCAGTTGCCCAGTTTGCGTCTAGATATAAACGACCATTCAAACGATTAAATCTATATCCTTGATGTCCATTTAACTCTAAATCTAACAGAGCCAAGTGCGACATAACTGTTTTGTAGTAGATTAAAGATGTAGAGGTTAAATCATACAAGTCATTTAAGCGTAATTGATATTGTAAGTCAAAAATGTTCTTTGAAGAAGATGCTTGACCAGCAGATAGAATCTTTGTAACACCCCAAACATAATCTGGAATATCAATGTAACGATTATCATATTCACGAAGTGTGATAGAAACTGTAGTTGCATTATGTCCTGCAGAACCAGTAATGGCTTCACCAGCAGTAAACGTGCCAGAGATATTTCTAACTAATAGCAGAGTACCAGTGGAAACTCTGCTGGATTCACGACAAACTTCTGCAGTCGCACCAGAGGATGCCCCAGTAATTATTTCTGCTAAATTAAAATTTGCAGCGACTGAAGTAGTTAAAACAATCTCAGAAGCACGAATTTGTTGTTTAAGATAAATCTGTTCAATACCTTCGTAATGGTATAGTCTCCAGTAATCTAATGCTTCATCAAGACGATCTTCTAATTGGTCGTCATCCACGTTAATCTCAAGTACAGGTGCACCGAGATCTCGTAGAGCATATTGTTTTAAACCTTCTCTTGTGCTAACCGCCATATTATCCTCCGAATACCATTGCCATCGCAATGGCTTTACCAGTACTTGCGTATGATGGTGTAGTCCACTGGACACCAGATCCAGTGGACGATAAAAGCTGACCATTAGTACCAGCAGATGAACTTGCTGTTAAAGTTCCAGATAGTGTTAAGTTACTAATAGTTGGAGCAGTTCCTAAAACATTTGATCCAGTACCAGTTATAGTAGTGGTAGAGATGTAATCCCAATCCCAATCTGCAGCAGTAGTTAATGTTGTTCCCACGCAAACCACATGAACACATACACCTGCAGGAATAGTTCCGACTAAGTTACCACCTGAAGAATTTACTGTAACAAGACCAGTAGAATTGTTTTCAATTTCCCATGCTATACCAGCAACTAAAGTGCTAGTGACTGGAAGAACAATAGTTTGTGTAGTTGTTCCAGTAAAGAACTGACGATAATTACTTGACGCAGTTAATGTAGTTGTACCAGCTGCAGTAGCAGTAGTGGTATAACCCATTTTAATGTTATCAATTGTTGGTTGAGTTAAAGTCTTATTGGTTAAGGTGTCAGTAGTGGCACGACCAACTAATGTATCAGTAGAGGTTGGTAGAGTTAAAGTGCCTGTGTTACTAATAGTAGCAATAACTGGAGAAGTTAAAGTCTTATTGGTAAATGTTTCTGAACCTGCTAAAGTAGCAAGAGTACCAGTTGTTGGTAATGTTAATGAAGTATTAGCAGTAGCGGTAAAGGTTTGAGTAAACGAACCAGCGTGTGATACGTTACCTGCTAGAGTTAATGTATTAGATCCATTATTAACACCAGTTCCACCATAAGTAGCACCAACTAATGTGCCTTGCCAAACACCAGTACCAATAGTTCCAACAGATGTTAATGAAGAACCAGTAACACCAGAACCTAATGTTGTTGCAGAAAGAACTGATGTTCCATTAATTCTGTAAATTTTACCAGAAGCGACATTAAGATCTTCTGATGAAGTCCAACCATTAGTTGAACCCCAAGAGATTGTTTTATCAGTAGCACCTTTCAGTGTAATACCACCTCCAACTGCAGTAACATCAGTTGGAGATGCCACAGAGCCTAGTTCAATATTAATATCATCAACTGTTAGAGTAGTCGAATTAACAGTAGTAGTTGTTCCGTTTACAGTTAAGTTACCAGTAATAATTACGTTAGCATTATTAATAGTAGCCGTACCAGTTGCTGCACCGATAGAAAGAGTAGTTGCTGCACCAGCAAAATTTACAGTAGTGGCAGTCGTATTGATAAGATCAAACGAAGCACTTGGTGTAGTTAAAGATGTTGTGATCGCAGGGCTAGTACCAAATACTAGAACACCAGAACCTGTTTCATCAGAAATAACTCCTGCTAATTCAGAAGAAGTAGTAGCTGCATGAACAGATAATTTATTAGATGTATAAACAACAGTACCACCAGTACCAAATGCTACAGAAGAAGTATCAGTGCCAGTAAATGTTAATGTATTAGAAGCAGTAAGAGTTTTACCCTCAGCAATAGTTAAAGTCGAACCAGTAGCAGGTGCAGTAATAGCAACTTTATTAATGCTAGTGGCAGAAGCAACACCTAATGTTGGAGTTGTTAGTGTTGGGCTAGTGGCAAAAACTAAAAGACCAGAGCCTGTTTCATCTGTAATAGCAGAGATTAAATTGGCAGAAGATGGTGTGGCAAGGAAAGTAGCAACACCAGTGCCAAGACCAGAAACACCAGTGGATATTGGAAGTCCTGTGGCATTGGTTAAAACACCCGACGCTGGAGTTCCAAGTGCTGGGGTAGTTAATGTAGGACTAGTAAGAGTTTTATTGGTAAGAGTCTGAGTACCAGTTAAATTAACAAGTGCAGTTCCGCCTGCTGTAGAGCCATCATGAACTCTTAGCGTATTAAGTGTTGTATCGACTGAGAGTTCTCCAGCTGCACCAGTAAATGCATTATTCTGGGCAGTCGTTCCTCTTCTAAATTGTACTTGTGTTGGCATTTAATTTTTCCTCGAATCTATTTATCTTTATGTTAATACACCAAGATCAGTTGTTTGTGTAGATCCCACTGGATCCATACACGTAAATGTTGCTAAAAGTGATACTCCAAACGCATCAAAAGCAGCACCGCTCTCACCAATATAAGTATCTGTTCCGTTGTAATTACCAGATGGAAATGATGTTAACGATGAATTATTATATCCAGAAGCACCACCACTACCACCAGTTTGATCTACCCATTGAACACCACTACCAGTAGAAGAAAGAACTTGTCCTGATGATCCTGTTCCACCACCAGCAGCTACAGTGCCAGTTAAAACTACAGATGAAAGAGTTTTATTGGTAAGTGTTTGAGTCCCAGATACTGTAACCAATCCAGATGCAGCTGGTGCGACAAGGTTTGTTAGTAAAGTATTAGCCATTATGCTCCTCTAACCATGCAACCATTAAACCAAGTGATAGCTGGACTATTAACAGCAGTGACAGTCACACTTCCACCAGACCCTTGTTGAACATATATTTCAAAGTAATCAGTAGATCCGTTAGCATATACTAATGAACTAACTTGCATAGCCCAAAAATTTGCGGCAATTTGTGTGCCTTGTTGGTTTGTGCCACGCTTGTATTCTGCACCATTTTTGTAAAGAACAATCATCATTTCACCAGTACCAGATGTTCCATCTAAACGAACTTCAGCATTTAGTTGATAGTAACCTGCAACTGTAGGAGTGAATGTTGAACTGGCATAATTGCTGTTGGTATCAAATTCTTCAGTTTGGAATAAAACTTTTTGCTGTGAACCGCTAGTAATTGTTTGTCCAGTAGCGTTTGCATAAGCACTAAACGCTGGTCCATTTATTGCTAAAGTACCACTAGTTGGTAATGTTACATTCGTGTTAGCAGTGGCAGTTAGTGTTGTAGTGAACGCACCTGAAGTGGTTAAGTTACCACCTAAAGTTATTGTTTTACCAGAATTGTTTACACCAGTACCACCGTATTGTCCAGTGATTGCAGTGCCATTCCAGACACCAGTAGCAATAGTTCCCACTGAAGTTAAACTAGAAGCAGTAACACCAGAAGCAAGAGTTGCTCCAGATAATGTTCCAGCTGCAGCAGTAACAGTAATTGCAGCAGAACCATCGAAGTTTACTCCGTTGATTGCTCTTGGAGTAGTTAGAGTTGCAGCTGAACCAGTTGTGTTCTGGTTCAGCGTTGGGAAAGTACAATTAGTTAATGTACCAGAAGAAGGAGTTCCTAATGCTGGAGTTACTAGAGTCGGGCTAGTTGCCAATACAGCAGAGCCAGTACCAGTAACTGCACTAAACGAGATAAAGTCAGCATCCCAATCTGCTGCAGTAGTTAGTGTTGTTCCGATGCACAACAGATGTGCGCAAGTTCCTGGAAGAACTGTAACTATTGTATTTAAACCAGAAGATTGAACAGTCACATTACCAGTTGAGTTATTTTCAATTTCATAACTCATACCAGCAACTAAAGTGCTAGTGACTGGAAGCACAACTGTTTGTGTGCTTGTTCCAGTAAATAATTGTCTAAAGTTACTAGTAGCAGTTAATGTAGTCGTACCAGCTGCAGTTACAGTAGTACTATAACCCATTTTGATATTATCAATAACTGGAGCAGTAAGGGTTTTATTTGTTAAAGTATTTGTTGACGATACAGTTGGAACAACTACACCCTCAACAGAAATAACTCCAGCCGAAGATCTAGCGATAGTAGTATCTGTTGCATGACCTAATTCAATACTACCAACACCAAGTGCGGTAGATGTAGAAGCAGTAATACCACTTACAGGAAGACCAGTAGCGTTAGTAAGTGTAGCTGAAGATGGTGTTCCAAGAGCACCACCTGAATAAAGAACTGTACCACCAGCACCAAAGGCAACTGATGATGCATCTGTACCTGTAAATGTAAGAGTGTTTGACGCTGTTAATGTTTTACCATCAGCGATAGTAAGAGTAGCTGAAGTAGCTGGAGCAGTAATCGCTACTTTATTAACTGAAGTTGCACTCGCAACACCCAATGTAGGTGTTGTCATAGTTGGGCTAGTCAAAGTTTTATTTGTTAAAGTTTGAGTAGCAGTAAGAGTTACAACAGTGTCGCTCGTTCCAGGAAATGCGAAAGAAGTAGAATCAGTACCAGTAAATGTAAGCGAGTTACTTGCTGTTAATGTTTTACCATCGGCAATAGTTAAAGTCGAGCCAGTCAAAGGTGCAGTAAATGCAACTTTATTAATACTAGTAGCAGTGGCAACACCAAGTGCTGGAGTTGTCAGAGTTGGACTAGTAAGAGTTTTATTAGTAAAGGTTTCTGAACCAGCTAATGTAGCAAGAGTTCCAGAAGTTGGAAGTGTAACGCTAGTAGTGGCAGTTGCAGTTAATGTAGTGGCAAATGCACCAGAGGTAGTTAAGTTACCACCGAGTGTTATTGTTTTACCAGAATTATTTACGCCAGTTCCACCATATTGGCCAGCAACCAAAGTTCCTTGCCATACACCTGTTCCAATAGTACCAACTGTTGTCAAACTAGAAGTAACAACTGCAGAACCAAGAGTCGTTGCATTTAGAACTGAAGTTCCAGCAATATAATATGCTTTAGTAGATGCAAGGTCTAAATGTTCTGAAGAAGTCCACGCAGAAGTAGCACTGACCCAGTTAAATGTTTTATCAGTAGCACCCTTAAGAGTAATACCACCACCATCAGCTGTAATGTTAGTAGGAGATGCTACACTACCTAATTCAATGTTTTTATCATCAACAGTAACAGTTGTAGCATTAATTGTTTCTGTAGTACCATTTACAGTTAAGTTACCAGTGATAACTGTATTGGCATTATTGATTGTTAGCGTACCAGTCGCAGCACCGATAGAAACTGTAGTTGCTGCACCACCAATGTTTAGGGTAGTGGCATTGGTATTAAATAATGCAGCAGTACCTGTGCTGGTTGTTGATATGGTAGGACTATTAACAGCAAGAGTGCTGGCAAGAGTCAATGCGCCAGTACCATCTAGCGTAGCCACATTGGTTGTTCCACCATACCATTTAAAATAGAAACTTGACGAATTTACTGGGACACTATTCCAAATAGTGGCACTATCAATACCAATAGCATAATCAGCCTGTACTGAAGTTACAGCAGGATAAAGAATTAACTTAGACCCAGAACTAGATGAAGTAAAAGATGGTGCGGCAACACCACTTCCTGATGTCCAATCTATTCTTTGTCCCTGTGAACCAAGTGTTGTTAAACTTGAATAAAGAACAGTAGATTTTAATGTATTACCTGCAAGACCACCAGCCTGAGCAGTAATAGTTCCGCTACTGTTAGTGATACTAGAACCATCAGCATTTGATGATGTAGATTGAATAGTACCATCGCCATAATACAAAGATATCCATCCGTAAGATGTATTGCCTAATTTGTAAGTATTATTAAGAGAAGGAACTAAACTTGAAGCAAAACTATTATAGTTATGTATTGTGCTTTCTGTTCCAGCACCAGTACCACCAGTCGCACCGACTTGGGTATATACATTCCATTGACCACCATCATAAAGCAGTGTTACTGAAACACCAGCAATATCAAGTGTTAGATTTTCATACGCTCCAACTATTGGCTCTGCGCCACCTGAAACATAAAGATTATTTGTAACAAAACTAGAGTCATCTACAATAATGACATAGTTACCAGTTTGAGGAGAAGAGGGAAGGGTAATTGTGAACGAGCCAGCACTAGTGTTGGCAATATATCCCTGATTGATTTTTGCAGTTGTGTTTGCTATTACCTTGGTGTATGCGATACCAAGTGGTTGAACGACGTTTGTGGAATTTTTAAAATACAGTTTACCGTCAGCATAGTTTAATGCTATTTCACCGTAATCTAAGTCCCCTACAACTGGCACTTTCGCAACAGTTGAGGACTTCTTAAGAAGAACCTTATTCGCCATTCTCTAACCTTAAAAAAGGAAACAGGGGAGTAAGAACTCCCCGCACAAAATTATTTAGTACGTACCACCATCGATGTTGAAACCATCGAGAGTTGAAGTTGCTGCACCAGCACCAGTGATATTAATACCAACATACATTGATTTTGCAAGAGCAAGACCACCAGACATAATAACACCAGCAGCAGTAGTGCTAGATGCATCAGTCGTATTGGAGAATGTAGGTACACCAGAAGCAGTAAAACTTCCAGTGAATGTGCCAGACAACGCACCAGCGTTAATAGTTGGTGATGTTAAAGTCTTATTAGTGAGAGTGTCAGTAGTTGCTTTACCAACTAATGTATCAGTTGCAGCAGGTAAAGTTAGTGTACCAGATGCAGCTGCAGTTGCAACAATCGTTGTTGTTCCTGAAGAAGAACCAGCAACTGTGTAACCAGCAGAACCAATAGCAGGTGTTGTTAAATTTGCACTCGTTAAAGTCTTATTGGTAAATGTCTCTGAACCAGCCAATGTGGCAAGAGTGCCAGTCGTTGGTAGAGTAACAGAAGTATTTGCAGTAGTTGTTAAGCCAAGTGTATGAGCACCAGTATGTGTAAAACTACCACCAAGAGTGATTGTCTTACCTGAGTTGTTTACACCAGTACCACCGTATTGACCAGCAACAAGAGTTCCTTGCCATACACCAGTACCGATAGTACCAAGAGTAGTAATAGATGTTTGACCAACATAGTTAGCATCAATGTCAATAGAATCAGATGCAACGCTAATACGGCTTGCAGTACCAACAACGTCTAATGTATTACCAGACTTAGTTAAACCAGCACCAGCAGTAATTTGACCAGCACCAGAGAACTGAACAAAATCAATCGCAGTAGTACCAATAGTGATTGCTGTATCAGTTGTAATTACATAACCATTATCAGCCTGTGTTGTACCTTGTTCAACGAAGAAGAACAAACCTGGACCAATTTCAGTGCTTGGACTATTATCAAAGTCAGTGGCACGAGTAAGTACCCAGTTTGTAGAAACTGTACCAACAGTAGTAACAGTATAAACACCATTCTGTAGAGCAGATGCTTGATTCTTAATAAGAACACGATCAGCAACAGAAAGAGCGATAGAGTCAAGAGTTAATGCAGCCTGAGTGCCAGCGTTAGTTAATGTAGCACCAACACCAGAAGATCCATTTGAGTAAGTAACAGTAAGAGCAGTTGTAGATGCAGCCTTAACAGATGCTTTAACATCTAGACCATTGGCAAGACCATCAACATATGCCTTAGTTGCCAAGTCAGTAGACTGAGTAGGATCTGCAGCATTACCAACACGCTTACCACCAACATCAACAATACCAGTGCCAATTGGAACTAGGTTTACGTTTGTATTTGAACCACCAGCAGTGAAAGTTAGTGCGCCAGTACCAGTGATAGAACCATCAGAAGTTCCAGTACCACCATAAAGAACACCAACATCAGTACCTTGCCAAACACCAGTTGCGATAGTACCAACGCTGGTTAAACTAGAAGCAGTAACAGTAGAATTTAATGTAGCACCAGTTAGCGTACCAGCTGCAGCAGTAACAGTAATTGCAGCAGAACCATCGAAGTTCACTCCGTTGATTGCACGAGCAGTTTGTAAAGTGGTGGCAGTAGAAGCATTACCAGTCAGCGCACCAACGAAGGCTGTAGATGTAACAGATGCTAAACCAGCAAACGTAGTTACTGTGGCACCGAGTGATACTGAAGTAGAACCAATAGTAACAGAACTATTTGTGAGTGACCCATTGGCAATATTTGAAAGAGTATTGGTAGAACCAGAGATAGACTTATTAGTGAAAGTATCTGTAGTTGCTTTACCGACTAAGGTATCTGTAGCGACTGGTAATGTTAGTACGCTAGTACCAGCAATTGCACCAGAAAGAACTTGAGTAGTTCCAGAAGTAGAACCAGCAAATGTAATGGCTGTTAAACCAGCAAGTGAAGTAGAAGTGCTACCAAGACTGATTGATGTAGAACCAACAGTAACAGAACTGTTTGCCAAATTGGCATTAGTAATACCAGCAGTACCAGAAAGGTTGCTATTAGTTAATCCACTGATAGTATTTGAACCAGCAGCGATTGTTTTATTTGTTAGAGTATCTGTTGTTGCTTTACCAACCAATGTATCAGTTGCTGCTGGTAAAGTTAAAGTAGTTGTACCAGCTGTGGCAGTGGCAAGTACAGTAGTTGTTCCAGAAGTTGAGCCACTAAATACAGCACCTGTTCCACCGATAGTTGGTAGAGTTAAAGTTTTATTGGTAAGAGTCTGTGAACCAGTTAATGTGGCAACAGTTGAATCAATATCAAAAGTTACGCTAGTTGCAGCACCAACTGCAGCAACAGCAGAAGTAATGCCAGTGCCACCAACAAAAGTAATTGTATCTGTACCAAGAGCAACAGAATCAGTACCAGTGTCGCCAGCGATAGCGAGAGTTGTTGAGATACTTGCTGTACTTGCAGCAGTCAAACGACCTTGTGCATCAACAGTGAATGTTGGTATCGCAGTGGCAGATCCGTAACTACCTGCAGTGACTGCAGTATTAATTAGAGCAATGGTAGAAGTATTGGAACCATCAGAGTTGGTAACACTAATTTGGTTTGCAGTACCAGTTACCGCACCACCAACTGTATCGTAGATATACTCAGCAAGAGTGTCTGTTGTACCATTAATGTATGGATTGTTAAGAACTGTTTTACCAGTACCATTTGGAGTTAAAACAATGTTACCATTGGTATCTGTTGAACTGATAGTATTAGTGCTACCAGTAAGAGTTAGATTACCAACATTAAGATTATTAATTTTACTGCTGGCATCAAGAACAATCGCAGATGACGCAGTTAGCGTACCTGGAGTATGATCCAGCATATCGGTAAAATACTTACCACCGATAACAAAGTGGTTTACAGCATTACCTGCTGTTTCTGATCCTATACCAATGTATAATCTATCACCACCATTTGAGCCATTATCGGTTAAGGCTGAGTACGCTAATTCACCAGCACCAAGCGTTGCTGGATTTCCAGATACTGACGATCTTTTTATTCTAATTATTGATGCCATTTTTAATCTCCGTTAAAATTCTCCGCCTTCCATGTTCTGCGCATCTAGCGTAGTCGTAGAAGTCCACTTGTTAGTGTTTGTTTTGTATACTAATAATGCCCCATTATTAAGTGTTGATGTATCTACATTACCAATCGCCGAAAGAGAATCAACTGATTGAGGATTAGATAAAGAACTACCTGTTACAATAGTCGTGCCACCTGTACTTGTGGTGGCAGTGATTATTGATTGGGTTGGATCATCTACAACTGCAATTATTTCTGCCATGATTAAGTCTGTGTTATTTCTGGGGTTACTATAACAATACCTTCCAAGATTCGTGTTTTTGCCGTTGTAGATGTATTTGTGATTTCTATGTCATAAAGATATCTACCTGCTGGAATCGCAGAAGTTTGTGTCGATGTTAGTTGTAATCTAACCTTACCTGTTGCAGCATCATAAATGCTTGCGGTAAATGTATAATAAGTGGAAGAACCATAAGACTTTCTCATTTGAGAAGCGATGGTATATCCAGATAAATCTAGGGCTGTGCCTGTGGCTGATGCTACAGTGATAATATTACTGTATGTCGAACCCGAATCTACGTATAAATTTGCTATCGATGCCACTGGAGGTCTCCCATTCTACTCTCTTATTTATCGTTTTCTAGACTGCAAAAACAAAAACCCCACGAGTGTGGGGTTGCGATTAAATCTCAGAAGAGACTTATTCCGCTACTGGCCAGTTTTGAGTAGTGACTATTGTTCGGAAAGATTCAACTGTAGTGGCTGCATTAATAGCTGTTTCTAAACGATTCGCTTCAGTAATAACGGCTGCACGATATGTCACCGTAGCAGCAGGAATAGCAACAGTTCGTTCAATCTTACGAACTAACATCCAATCAGTCTGAGAAAGAAGACTATTGGCAGATTGTTTAATCTGTGCGATCCACTGAGATTTTAGTCCTGAAACTTTATTGTTTCCTGTGCCTTCATCTTCTAACTCTTTGGCAGTAGACGTAAAGGTAATTTTCACAACCTTAAGAGTTTCATCAAAAGATGGTGCATTCTCTGTCACTGAAAAGAAACGATCATCTGGACGTGGAGCATAAGCCACATCATAGATACCGAGATCTTGTTTCTGCGTGGCAGTCAAAGACAAAAGAGTGTCTGGAGCATATTGAGTGCCATTTTTGTCTTCCCATAGCGTATATGGGGCGAACAGTTTAATACTGTTATCATTTTTTACTAAAGCGAACATTTGGGTTTCCTCTTAAAGAATTCTATTATTTATTTATCGTGCGTTGGCATACTTGAATGGAGTTTCAGCGAAAGCAGCATATATGAAAGTTGATGTGTTATTCAAATTAAGATTATTGGTTTTTAGTTTAAATCCATTGGATACTAAGTCAATAGCATATGTATTGGGTGCTTCTGCTGCAGTTGTATCAGCCCATAATCCAGGTAAGTTTGCTACATTAATTGGTGATCTAGCAGTATCATAAATTTGCCATCCGTAAGTTGTAGATGCCTCTCCACTCTTCTTTAAAAGAATAAATCTAGGTCTAAATCCAAGATAAACGAATGGACCATCATTTGCATTATTACCTGTATAAGAACCAAACTTACTAAATCCTGGAACTTCTGCCCAGAGATAGGCTATATGAGTGTCAGCAGTTTGCCATGATCCAACAGTAAAATGAGTTGAAGTTGGAGATGTTCCACCCCAATATGTAGAAGATGGACCTACAGTTCCACCAACTGTATTTAGGTATATATTGTACTGAGGACCAATAGAATCATGGTATACTTGCCAATTTTCAGCACTTGTTGTATCTTTAATAATCATAAACTTAGGGGCAACACCAAGATTATGAGAGATGGATTGTGTTGCACCATTTGCAGCATAGTTTACAATATCAAATCCTGGAGTTTTACCTTTGTTCCAGAACCAACCAACATGTTTATCACCAGAAGTATTTGTACCAGCTTCAGTTCCAAGTACTACACCATTTGGAATAAATGATTGAACTGATTCATAAGTTTGTTGTGCAGTATTATCGCTAGAAAATAAGCAATTTCTTGGACCACGAACAGTATCAAGCAATTGGTGTCTATAAGCACTTGTTCTTGACTTCATCCAAACTAAGTCTGGAGTATTTACAAAGTTACCAAAAGAATCTGGCAAATTATTCGAACCAACATCTTTTAGATTTTTACTATTAATAGACTTAAAGCCAGTTGGAGGTGTGTACATAAACCCAGTTTGACCGAAGTTTGCAGTAACCACATTGTTTGATCCAACGGCAACAAAAGGAATCAATGCACCATATTCCCCAATATATCTGTTTACATTAGTTGCAGTTGGATTTGCTCCTGTTGATGGATTACCTGTTGATCCACCAGAGGCATCATACCATGTATTATTTCTACCTGCCCAGATTTTACTATTATCAATATCTATGGCAATTTGCATTACATCACCAATTGCGCTTGCCGTGATTGGGTTCATTGTGACATATCTATACGTGCTGTCATAATTAGTCCACAAAGTTAGATTATTTGCAGTACCACTCTGCCAAGAGAAACCATTTGTACCAGATACAGATGATGGTAAATTTGTTAAGTAAGTATGATTTGGTAATGGCCATGGAATTAATCCCATTGATGCATAAGCATCACTAGCTGTACGTTCTATGATCATTTCAAAGTACCATTTACCAGAACTTATTGGCATTGTGGCAGGTACAATTTTATGAGCACCAGAGTCATCTGATGCTAAAGTCAAACCAGCATTGGTAATGTTATATGTGTTTCCACTATTTGAGTTTGAAATATTATAATTTGCATAATTAAGTATAGGATAATTACCACTAACTCCTGTGGAATCTTCAGAATCTGTTGGAGCATCTTTAGAAATATCTGATGCAATTATTGAATTTGCTCCAACACCATCATATAATGACGCATTGGTATATGATAGAATGACAACACCGCTACCACCTGGACCACCGCCAAGTCCTACAGTTGTTGCACCACCACCACCGCCAGTATTTGGTCGCCCACCTGCAGCTGGACCATGCTTTCCATTTTCTCCTGAACCACCACCGCCAATACCACCAGCTGCACGATATGCAGTATTTGTGATAAAGTAGTTACCACCACCACCACCTGCGTAGTAGAGTGGAACACCAGTAATTGAATTTAATAAACCTGGACCACCACGAGAGTCACCGCCATTATATCCAACACCACCTGCGCCACCACCACCTGCGCCATAGTAAGTATTACCAGAGTTACCGTTATTACCAGTACCACCAGCATAACCTTGTCCTGCCGTACCTGCACCACCAGCGTTAGAGTTAAGCATACCACCACCACCAGATCCACCGCTTTGCGCAGCAACAACAGAATATGTACATCCATTACCACCAGCAATGGCAGTTAGTGAACTGAATACGGAATTAGTTGCGTTACCTTTATTGTTGGTAAAACCACCTCTACCAACAGTAACTGTATAAGAAGATCCTGGAGTGACAGAAACTGCTGCGTTGTATATCATACCACCAGCACCACCGCCACCTCCGTTAGTACCACCTGCACCACCGCCAGCAATAACAAGTGCTTTAACAGATGTCACACCTGTTGGAGCAACCCATGTATATGTTCCTGGAGTTCCGTATGTTAGAACAGTTGATCGTGGAACTGAGTAGTCGAAGTTAACTGTATTAAAGTTATTATTAGAACCAGATGCATCGTATCCAACAGTTCTTTGCCATGGTGATGCATCAGATATCGTTACTGTATTATTATTTGTGATTGAAAGAGCATTGGTGCTATTATCTACAACTGTTGCGCTTTGTAGAGTTAACAATGCAGTATTAGCGACTGCAGTTAATGCAGAAGTTGGTGGTGTGTAAGTAGTTGATGTGTATAATGCTGTGCCATTAACAATTCGGAAGTTAGAGATGTATCCGTTAAAATAGTTGGAATTTAATGTTGCATTATAATATTCAACGCCAATTCTCACTGCAGTTGAAAACGCTGCAGCTGTTGTCCATGTTGATCCCGCTTGTTTACCATCAACAAACATTCTAACAACATTACTTGAATCTCTAGTAACTGCAACATGAGACCAACCACCAACATTTGGTACTGCACCAGTTGGGCTGCTTAAACTTATCTGGGAGCCAGAAGAATAGACTTGATACAAAGTTCCAGTTGTCCCAATGTACAACTCAAGACCAGTGCTTGTGTTTGAATCCCCAATGGTGAAGATCGCACCATTGATGGCGGAATTTCTATAAACATACGCTTCAATCGTGAATGCGCCAGACAATGTTGCTGGTAAAGTAGCCTGTAGATATTGGTTACTTCCGTTAAATGAACCAGCATAAGACATAGTGTCTACGTTACTTGGCTTAGAGAATGGTAGATAGAAACCATTTGTTCCATATGTACCAGTATAACGCTGTGGCATCCAGTTATTATTTGCATCAAACTGACCAAAACTAGATGCTGTTAGTGCTTGACCATCAATAAAGTATGCTTCTGAAATAGAGCCGTTAAAGTAAGTACCATCACGAGGATCTGCACCAATGTTAAATGGTAAAGAACTATTACTTAATCTTAAAGTTGCATTTAGCGGAGGAATACTTGATGTATCCCATGAAAATACTTGCACTCCATTAACATAAACTTTTAATCTATTTAAATCACTTACTTGTGTTGTATCAACAGCAACAACGACATGATACCATGATGTTGTATCAGTAAAAAGTCTACTAGTTTGATTCCCATAATTGGTATCACCAGTGCTGGCAAAAGTAATGTCTAACTTATTATTATCTCTAAATTGTAATACAGTTGCATTTGTTCCAGCTGAACCAATTTTAGTCGTGTGGAAAGGATGATTTGCTGAAATAACAGCACGCTTTAACCAAAATGAATATGTGGCAGTTGTTTGACTTCCAGTGACTGCTGGAGTTCTAAGCGCATAAGAAAATTGTTCTGGTTTAAATTCTAAACTAGAAGTAGAAAATGTTGAAACTTCTTTTGCAGTTGTACCAACTGTTAAGTTTGTTCCATTACCAGTGTATGTCTTAACATCAAAGTGATCACTTGGACGTTTGATGACTGGGGTAGGTATTGTAGTTGTGCAAAAAGATTTAAACCCTGCTGGTGGAGTATATGCAAATTGACGCTGACCGAAATTATAACGTCCACCACGTGTGCCAGTACCTGTACCATTGTATGCCATCATGTATGGAATCATACCTTCTTGGCGCCATTGCGCATCAACTACATCAGATGGTATTCCAGATCCAACAATTGTAGAACCATGTGCAGTTGAAGTATTGGTGCCACCTATTGGTGCATAAAATGTTCCATTTTTACCAATCCAGATTCTACCAGTATCAGCATCATATGCAAAGTTAAGAACATCATCTGCTGCTGCAGATAGAGCATTGCTATAACCTGGTCCACAATATAACCCAGCTGATCCAGAATAGTTACTATACGCAGATGGAGATTTACCAACTTGGTTAGCAATATTTCCAGATACTACGCTACTCATTGAAACTGGAGCAATACCAGCAGAGAACACGTCTCCAGCACCAGCTAGTGTAAATTCCCAATAATATTTACCAGAAGGAGGAATAGCTTGAGTTGTCCAAACTACTTGATAAGACGCAGAAGAGTTATTGTAAGCATAACTATTACTTTCAGAAAGGGTGATAGACGAGCCTTTCGATAATGGATTAAATGTAGGGTAGTTACCACGCTGCACACCACCAATATCTGGTTGTGATGATACTGCTGCAATTCCTGGAACATCGACCGATGAGTCGTATGTTGTACCAGCAGTTAGAGAGATAATGTTTGGTGTCCAGTTGTTACCATTACCTGAACGATCTGCGCCAATTGCTGCAGCAGTGGATGCAGAATTATCACGGAAATCTAGATAGAAACCATTTGTACCATATGAACCAGTATAACGCTTTGGAACCCATGTTCCTGTTTCTGGATCAGTAAAACCAAATGCATATGGAGTTAGGGCTTGTCCGTCAATTAGATTATACTCAGTCATATAACCATCCATATAGTATTGATCGTCAAATCCAGCCCCATATGGATAACTACCAATTCTGTGAGGAGCAGTACTATTTACATAGGTATCGTAATTTATAGTACTTGGGTAGGTTGCCTGATCAAAAGCTGTTTGTTGAACACCATTAACATACATTTTTACTCGCTCTGATGCGATTGCATGAGTGGTGTCAACAGAAATAACTAAATGATACCAAGCAGAAGGGTCACGATATTGCGCAGTTGTTTCTAGTGCAAAAACTTCTGTGGAAGCCTCATAACTTCTAGTTTTAAAAGATGAACCATTATAATATATTGTTGTTGAATAGGTTCCATTAGCATAATCATTACTAGCAGTAAAATATGGTTGTGCACCATTTGTTAAATTTGTTTGTTTCACCCAAGCAGACCAAGTCCAAGTTCTACGATTACCAGCAGTTCCAGGAGTTCTACTAAAATAACCTTTATTAGCTCTTCTAAATCTTATTGAACGCTGTGGAGTCCAACGACCAGTTGGAAATGATCCAGCTGCAGTTAATGCGCCAGCATCTTGAACTGAGAAAATACCATTAGCTGTGTTAGCGTCAGTTACTTGTTCTGTTGCGGATAAAAATCCACCAGTATAGCGACGAGTCATTTATTTACCTTAATTGTATTGTGTTCTATACTATTATTTATTCAGCTTTTGGCCATGTGATTGACGTCATAACTTCAATCAACTCGTCAACAGTTTCAACTGCAGCAATTGCAGTTACCACTCTGTCTGACTCTGTAACAATCGCAGCACGATATGCCACAACATCAGTTGGAATCACTACGGATTCTACTTCATTACGAATAATTAGATAGTCAGTTGGTTTTAGTAGATCGTTTGTCTTGGCTTTGACTTCTGCAGTGCATGTAGTCTTTAAACCTTTTGCAATCAAACGCTTAGTGGTATCAACCATCTCTCCATCTACTCCAACAGTCTCATCCCATACTTGAACGTACATTGGATTACCATCTTTATCTACTTCTTCACGATCCTCAAGAATTCTAGGATTATTAATACCCCAGTAGTATTTGGTTTCAAAATTATTGTCACCATCTTTTTCAATGCCCAGTGATGCACGAACAGAAGGAGAAGTTCCTTCTAACCATGAATACGGATATGTCATTCCATTCAGAGTAATATCTGAATTTTCAGTAATTGGTGAACCATTTAAGTAGTAAGTTGTCATTTTTAATCTCTTTTATCTTGCTCTGTTATTTAGTCCGAATGGCGACTCTGCAAATGCAGCAAATATGGTCGTTACTCCAGTATAGTTAACATTATCATTAGTATTACGACACTTAAATCCATTCGATAGTATATCAAATTTAGAATAAGTTTGTCCTTCTGCAAGGTTATTGTTTGGATATACATATCTATCAGAAACATTTGATGGATCACGAGCAGTATCATGAATAACCCAGAATGCACCATTAGTTAAGTTTTTAGTTATAATAAATCGAGGTCTAAATCCACAATATACAAATGGACCATCTGTAGATGCGTTACCAGTAAAAGATCCCATTTTACTAAATCCTGGAACTGATGCCCAGAGATAAGCAATCATTCTACTACCACTAGTATTAGTATAACTATTTTGAGTAAAGAAGTTGCTGCTATTTGGTGCTGTGCTACCAAACGCACTATAATTTCTTGTGCCAGCATCAGTAAATATAAGTGTAGCACTAATACCTAAATCTCTATGATAGATATCCCAGTTGTATGCAATAGTACGATCTTTTACTATAATAAATTCTGGGGTGACTCCAAGATTATGAGAAATTGCTCTATTGTTTGTACCATCACCAGTATATGAAACAATATTAAATCCAGCTGTTGGTGATTGTTTCCACTGCCATGCAGCATAACCATAACCATTTGTATGAATATCAGTTGTTGAGGTAAACCCATTAGAATCAAAAATTATTGGTTTTGTTATCCCAGTTAGAGGTGTACTAGCAGTATTTGATTGAAGTATTTCTCCCCCACCACCAATAGAATTAACTAATACATGTCCTTGAATTTGTCTGGATTTAATCCAAATAAAATCTGGTTGGAAACCAGCATTTTGTACACGAATATCTCCATTGGAACCACCATAAAGATTAGTGTCAAACCACTTATTTGGTGTTAATGCAGCTGTTGCAACAGAAGATGTGCCAACTGCTTGTAAATTAGTTGTACATAATGATTTAAATCCAGTAGGTGGAGTATAAGCAAATGGTCGCTGACCAAAATTAACTACATTAACTGCAGTTCCACCACCACCATGAGTTGAATGCACGATTGGTTTAAACAAATATTCTAATTGAGATCTTGCACTATCTGTAAACGCTGGGCTAGTTGCTGTTGCAGGATTACTAGAAGCAAACCAAGTACCATTTTTACCGAACCAAACTGTATTGTTCGATGTATCATATGCACACATAACCACGTCAGTATTAGAGTTAACTGCAGTACCGTATGCAGTTGCAGTACCGTTATTTACTTTGTTCCCATCATATCTCCATACGAAATCATTACTACCATAACCGATAGAACGACTTGCATAAGTTGTTGCTGGATCATATACCATCACACCAATAGCACCAGTATCCATGACTGAAGTGGCAGAACCATTAGTTACTGTCACCTCAAAGTACCATTTTCCTGGACCCCAAAAAGATGCTGGTTTAGCATAACTAGTACTCACACCACTTTGGTTAAACCATTGTAAATTACCATCAGTTAAAGATGAATTTGTTTGTGGAACTAAATTACTTAATGTAGCATAATTTCCTGGAACTACACCACCAATATCTGTTGCTGATGTAAATACGTTGGTTGGTGAATCAACCATTAAGTCATATGTTGTGCTTGTTGAAGTGGTACTAAAATTAATTGCTTGCCAGTGATTACCATTACCTGATGCGTCAGAGCCAAAATATATTGCCATTTAAGCCTCCACCCATTTCTGTTGAGATTCATCCCAATCATATAATCCATCTAGTGGCATAGCAGTTGGTGCCTCCCATAAGCAGGTTTGTTCATTTAAAACCCAAGAGTTAAATTCTTTAGGTGGAATAAACGCATCACGAGTTTCATCGTAAGTATATCCAATTCCAGCATAATTTTTTCTAAATGGAGTGCCACCTAATTTGTGGACTCCACCATATGTATTGTAAGATGTTTGTTTATAAACATCTCCTGTGCGAGCAGTTAATTCTGCTTCTTTACCATCGTCTTCTTGTCTACCGACAGTTACAAAGACAACAATATTATTTTCGTTTAATTTTGCAAAGTGGCTCATGCGAATGTTACCGTTTCAGATGTTGTAGATGTTTGAGTTACAGTGTAAATTCTAAATCCACCGCTTGCTGTACCGCCAGTAAATGTTACTCCAGAACTAAAGAATGCAGTTCGTGATGATGGGATTTTAATAACAACGATACCAGAACCACCGCTACCGCCAGAAGCAATAGCTGCAGAACCACCACCGCCACTACCAGTATTTGCTGAGGCAGAACCACCTGTGCCACCTGAAGAGCCAGATGCACCATTACCACCAAGACCACCCGATCCACCAGTACCAGCAGTACCAGCAGTTCCGTTATTTAAATGTCCACCACCGCCACCTGCAGCGTATGTTACTGAAGAACCAGAAATTGTTGATGCAAGACCATTACCACCATTACCAGCAGTGAATGTTCCATTAACGGCAGTCGCTCCAACTTGCCCAGCACCGCCACCGCCACCACCGCTACGTCCAGATCCACCATTATCTTCACCAGTACCACCAGCAAAACCTTGTCCAGCAGTTCCTGCAAAACCAGCACCGTCGTCACCTGCACCACCGCCACCAGATCCACCAGAAGCTGGTTCTCCATTTGATGCGCCCCCGCCACGTCCACCACCAAGAGAAGTAACAGTTGAGAATACAGAATTGCTACCGTTGGTATAACTACCACCACCAGCACCGACAGTTACTGTATAAGCAACTCCAGTGGATAAAGTAAGAGCAGTTTCAGCAGCAGAGTTGGCACCACTTGTTCCAGCAGAAGTCCTAAAACCACCAGCACCACCGCCACCACCACGATTCGATCCACCACCAGCACCACCAGCAACTACTAAGAAGTCTGTGGAGAAAGTTGTATCTACATTAAATGATAGATAAAAGCCATTTGTTCCATATGCACCAGTGTAACGCTTTGGTTGCCAGATGCCTGTAATAGCATCAGTATAACCGAAGTATGATGGATCTAAGAACTGTCCATCAACAAAGTTAACTTCTGCCATGTAGCCGTCAAAATAATTAGTTGGACCCCATGCTTGAGTCCCAAATGTATGAGTATATCCAGCACGATTCATTGAATAATCGTAATTAGGTGGATATTTAGAAGTATCAGTAGAAACTAATACATTATTTACATAAACTTTATGAATTGTATTTACTGCATCAACAGCCCAAACAATATGGTACCAAGCTGATGGGTCACGATAATAAGCTGGACCAATAGCACCATAAGGATTTGCACCGCTAGTATCGTAATAGGTATGAAGTTGATCACCATTGAAATATATTGCAGCAATGCCGTCATTTCCAGATTGAGAAGGAGAACTAAACAATATACGATCAGTAGCTGAAGATTCCAACTGCCCTCGTTTTACCCATCCACTCCATGTCCATTTTTTGCGGTTTCCATCGACAGTTGGAGTTCTGGTCAAATTCGCTAATGCTGAACCTCTAAATCTTAGCGATTTAGGAATCTCATAGATACCATCGGCTTCTTGCCAAGTACCATTGGCAGTTGCTTGGTACTGATCCTTTAAATCCCAAATACCATTATTTGATGTTTGTGATAATGCTACTGGATTACCAGTGATAAAATTTCCTGGATATCTTTTAGACATGGTGTCCTATCTCGTATTCAAAAACTAAAATTAAGAAATTGTTTCGAATGAAGCAACCACTTCTAGGTAACTTGCTGTTCCTGCTTGAATAGAAATTGATGTATTTTCTGTCAAGTAAATTGCACCAGCTTTATCCAACAACATTAAAGTTGTGTTTGCAGGAACCGAAATTTGATATACTAAACGATATGCAGTACCGTTGCTAGCAGTGCTTAATGTACCAGAAGTAACAGTGTTTGCAGCAGAACGGAATGATAGTGATACAGTCGCAGCTGACACACCATTTACGTTTGACACAAAAATGTTGTTTACTTTAACAATAGTTCCGCTAGATGAAGCATTGGTGACTAAAGCATTATCGTTTGTGTTTGTTAATGATTGGTATGTAGTAGAACCATTAATAGTTGCTACGTTTACAATATTTGGATTTGCCATTTCTATTTCCTCTTAAAATTATGAGCCAAAAACTAATGCCATTGCAATAGCCTTACCTGTTGAAGCACCAGTTGGTGCTGCCCATGATGGGACACCACTGGCAAGTGTTAGAACATTTCCATCTGTACCTGCTGTTAATTTACTTAGGGTATTTGTCGCAGAAGCGTAAACTATATCACCAGTAGCATAACTCGTTAAACCAGTTCCACCTTTAGTAGCTGCAATGGCAGTGGCTGACCAAGTACCAGTAGTGATAGTGCCAACTGATACTAGACTGGATAAAGTACCCACGTCTGTATAAGCAACTGTACCACCTGCTCCGAACGCTACTGAAGACGAATCTGTACCAGTAAATGTTAGTGTATTGCTTACTGATAGAACTTTAGCATTAGTAATGGTTAAAGTACCAGTGCTTGATGTTACTGTTAAGCCATTGTATGTTTTATTTGTAAATGCCTGAGAACCTGCAATAGTAGCCACTGTACCAGAAGACGGTAAAGTCAGCGATGTGTTTGCAGATAGAGTTAAACCAAGCGAAAAGTTACCAGTGAAAGCAATAGTATTTGCTGCATTATTTGCGATACCAGTACCACCATATGCAGCACCGATAACAGATGCATTCCAAGTACCAGTGGTAACAGTACCAGTGGCAGTAATGTCATCTAAGCCAAGAGTATCCCAAGAAGGAGTACCATCAGAAGCCATTTTTAGGTAACTAGCAGTAGATGGTTTAGTTAGTTTACTTAAAGTATTTGTGGCACTTGCGTAAAGCAAATCGCCAGCTGCATAAGTTGTTTGACCAGTACCACCTTTAGTCGCACCGATAGCAGTGGCAGACCACGTACCAGTAGTAACTGTTCCCAGAGTGACGATAGAAGTACCGCCAGTTAAACTGTTCATCGCACCTGCGTAGGTGGCTTCTAGTTTATCTGTGTTTAAGTTACTAAAGTTTGTATCGACTTCAGTATTGGTAAGAGGCGAACCTTTAGTCGCTCTTAAGACTATTGTTGACATTTATTATCCTTTTATACGATCGTGCAGTAATGCTGATAGCATTTGTTTGATTTCACTCAAATCTTGTTTTAAGTTATTTATTTCATTTGCCTGAATTGTCAGCTGCTCTTTATCAGACATTAAAGACTCTCTTCTACGAATATAGTTCTGATAATCTGTTCCACTAGTATTTAGGATAGCCATAGTGTTGGCATCTCTGACTAAACTAGGATCTCCTTGTACCTTTAGTAACATATTAGGCACACGCTATAATTCGTAGATCTTTAATTCTCGGTATTGCAGAACTATTTGTAGACTGCATAACGATCTTAACTGCAATTACGTCAAACTGGGATAGACCCTCTTCGGAGTAATCCACATCAATAAAGGTATCATCTCCATTCTGAACCTTAACGATTGCAGCATCTGGGTCAGATAAAGTCCAGTTTATTCTATTAAAGTCCAATGTAGATCCAACAGGAGAAGTCTTATAGTAAACCAATACATCGGCTTCTTGTGGAATGTTACCTGCGTATCTAATTCTAAAGAAGTTAGATGGATTGGAAAGAGTAATCGCTTTCGTTACATATTTATTCACTGAAGAACTGCCCACTGGAGCAATTTCATCAACGAACAGAGTTCTCAATTTAACTGTAGTTCCACTAATAGCAGATTCACTGGTAAAATTAGTCGTTCTAGAAACAGTAATTGTTCCTGTGGTTGATCCGTCTCCAGCAACACTGGTCACAAGATAAGTTCCATCATTGCCACCAGTAGTAGAGCCAGAAACCGTAATGTATTTACCAACTTGAATAGTTAGAACTAATGCAGCTACACCAGCGACTGAAGTCGTAATAGTAGTACATTTACCAGAAAATAGTAAAGTAGCTGTGCCATTTACAGATAAACCAGCTGTGTGGGTTGGACCAGCTGTACTGGTAGTTCCTGCGATGGTGACTGTATACAGATTACCAAGATAGTTAACTTGATCACCAACTGCTTTAGAAGTAGTTGCTGCCCAAGCAGTACCTAAATTTACAAAACTAAACGCTCCAGTGGCACCAGTGAATACTGTTCTATTGTCTATTAAAGACACGTTTACATTAGTTTCTGATGGCTTATTAATTTTGTTAGAAACCGTAATTAGAGAAGTTCTATGACTATCAATAATAGGTGATAATGCATCATTATCAGAACTAATAGTTGCCTGAAGTGTAACAGTTTTACCTGAAGATTGATTTACTGTAGAAGCAACTACCTGTGGAGCAAAGAACATATTATTATTGTTTGTAACAATACCTTTGTATGATCCATACGTATATGGAGTCTCTGCGCCATCCACTGATTTGCCAGAAGTAGTCTTCATGGTAAAATCAATATTTGTATCTGAGAAGTTCTGCGATTGTATTGATGGAATCGCCATGTCATATACTATGTTGCTGCTGGCACGAACTCTGCTTCCACCAGAGTAACCTGTGGTAGTTGCATTAGTGCTAGCAGTAATACAATAAGAATCTAAATCAACATCACTAATTGTATGTTGAATTTGAGCATTTGCAGCTGCGCTTGTATAGATCTCAGTGACAGGGATACCATTTATTGATGGAGCCAATTTAAATGCAACAGCAGAAGCAACAGTTACAGAAGCATTAGAAGATAATTCTAAACTTGTATTACTAGTTATTGAAGCAATAATACCTATAACCTTATTATCTGACGCACGAATAAATGCAGTGCCCACAGGATTTAGTATTGAATTAAACGATGTTCCTACTCCTGTGATAGTTGGATCATTATCAGCACAAGTAAATGTACCTGTAGCTGTAGTACCTTGATAAACTGTTTTGTTAACATTATCGAATACCACTTTTGAATCAACAAACATACCATGATTTTCATGCCATACACGAAGTTTGTTTGTTCCACTTGTAGTCTGGAATGGATCTGCTTCTATTAGATTATTGGATAATACATCATTAACAAATTCTACGCTACCTGTAACATCAGTATTAAACTTACAACGATAAATTGTAAACTTCAAATCTTGGTCTTGATTTGCAGTCCAAGTAGAAGAGTTTTGAGATTTGAATAGAACACCATTATATGGTTGTTCAGAGATGGCTCTATTAGAGTCTGGAATTATATCGCCCATCTGAGCAATCCAAACTTTGTAATTAATACAATCAGTAGAAAGAATTATTGCATATTCTTCTCCGTCTTGAACATAAACAGGAGATGGGAACACAAAAGATGTTGGTTTATCATACTTGGCAACAGTCGCACCATCAAGAGTAACAGTGTTATACAGGGTTGTATCAATTGTTGTACCAAAAATTGGAGCATTAACTTGTTCTGTTTTTAAAGTTACTTTAGAGAATGGAAGAATTCGTTTTCCTGGATATCCATTTACAACTTCACGAATTTCTAGTGTAACTGGAACTCCAGCATCTCTAGTGGCAAAGAAGATATCAACCTTACTTAAGAATGCTCCACCTGGAGATTGAACCAAGAATGTTTGTGCCAATGGGTCAGTACCGCTGGGTGCTGCAAACACAGTCTGCACGGAATCAATAATACGGTTTGACGCATTAACAATTACAGTGCTGTCTTCAAGACTTTCTTGAGCAATAACTGCATTACGAACAGAGTTGATAGTTTGTTGTCTAGTTTGAAGAGTTCCAGTTGCTTCGTATTGAACTTTTGAAGACGATGTTGATTGACCATCAGAAGTGCTAACGTCTAGTAATTTAAACTCACGAACACCAGTACGGAATTTAATGGAATCATAATTTGGAATCCAGAAAATAAAGTTTAATTCACCGACAGAGTTTGTTGTTAATGCATCACCCTGTAATTTATTAGTTGGCATAGTTCCACTAATAGTAGCAGTCGCACCAGATCCAGTACCATAAGCAGTTATAGTTTCACCAGTAGTAAATGTACCCTTGATGTTTACAATATGTAAACGACGCACTCCAGTATCAGAATTACGGTCTTTACCGACAACTACTGCGGTTGCATTTGATGAACCACCTTGGATTCTATCACCAATATTTAAACACATATTACCATAACTATCTGCGTTGGTAACAGTTGGGATATTATCAATAATACGTGCAGTATCTGTGGCATCAACACCAGCATTTTTTGCTGTTTCAAAGTCTGGAGCAGTTGAACTTGCCAATGTATATGTTAGATAAGAAGACGGAGTACAATATTCAGCAACAGAAATATTATCAAAGTACGGGTAGAAACGAGTATTTGGTTTTAATGCCTTAACTTGTACTAATACATTTCGTTGGCGGATGTATGGGATAACAGCAGTAGAAATTATTCTATCATCTACAACTTGTCTGTCCATCTGAACATTAATTGTTGATCTAATTCCAGTACGTGATAGCCCAACTTGATTCGCAACAGTTTGATATGTATTACGGAAAGCACCATCCTGTTGAGCCCATTGAGCAGCAACATATGTACCACCAACCCAGCTGGTTTGCCATGCGTTCCAAACTGTACCAAGAATACCTGCTTTTTCAGCAAGATTAGCGATAGTGTTATAATTACCTTCTACGTTTCTTACAATATCTGGTGCCCTCACTGTTTCAAACCAATCATCTGAAGATGGGTTTAGACGAATATCACCAAGGAAGTTAAACACAGCGAATGGATTAACATTCTCTAAACGAGAAGCATATGCTTGAGTGATAAGTGGAATATCTTCTTTAACTGGTAATGTGATAACATCACCGTAAAGTTTATATCCAGCTGTTGTACGATCTCCATCGTTTGTTTTATTTTCTACAAGATTTATGTTGTTCATTGAATAGAATGGACGCAGTTCACCCTTCTCCATATCAACAGAGCATAGGTAATCTGGAGATGTCACATCACCAACATTATGTCCTGTGAATGAGTCTACAATAAATCCATTTTTAAATCTCTCTAATCCTTGAGAGTCGGTAATAGAAAGAGATTTAGTTTCTTGTTCTAGTAAAGATAAAGAAGTATAGTATTCTAGATTATCAATACGTTTTTCTAGTTTACCAATGTCACGCATTGTGTAACGCTTATTGTCAACTTGATTAACAATAACATTAGTGTTTGCTGTGCCAAAGGTAAATGGCTCAAGATTAAGTTTATACAGAACCATACCAATAACTGGATCATTTGGTTCTACTGGAACTAATGCAGATACACCTTTAATGTTAAAGAATCTTCCAGTAAAATCTATGGCGATTTTTTCTTGACGACCAAGATAATATGAATAATCCAATGTGATATCTTGACCACGTTTTGGAGTCATTGAGAATGATGCATTTCCACCAGTAAATACTGCGCCAGCATCACCAATTCTTGGTCGGAAATCTAGAACATCACGTAAGTTGTTACCATCATATGATGGCACGTCTACAGCTTTAATAGTGGTATCAATCGGATATGAATTTTTAGTGAAGTAATCTCCAGTACCATGTTCAAACCAACTAAAAGTTATTACAATTGGTGCAGATGGTGGAGCATAAGATTGTTTTAGTAACAATTTTCCAATATCATAATGTGTATCTCTTTGACCATTATCAAGATCGTAACGATCTGATATATCAACAGTATAATTACCAGTTGGTGATGCAAATGTACCAGTATCCATCATGACAGATTTGATACGAAGAATATCTGCTTTACCCAATGATAGAACAGATTTAGTTGCAGTTACCTGTGTCGTTAAAGTTACTGTTGCAGAAGATAGAGTTTTACTCTTTTCTCCAATACCAACTTTCTTAATAGTTGCCATAACAATAAAGTCTTTGCTGGCATATGTGTCTGGTAACGTAAATGTAATAGAAGAACTTCCACCAGAAGTATATCCTGTTGGGTTAACTATTACACCACCTGCAGTGGAATCATTATATACAAGGATATAATTGTCAGTCTCAGCTGGATCAGCGAATACACCTGACGAAGCTGTTAGTGGCAGAGTACAAGATCCACCAGATCCAGAACCAGTTGATCCAGTCAAATATTGCATACCGTAGTAAATAATATTCTTGGTTACGTTATCAGCTGCACGAACTGATTTAATTGCATAGTTTGGTAAAGGATAGATTAAAGAATCGTTCTGTGGTTCTTGCACACCACTTTGGATGAGACTAATAATTCCACCATCAACAGTAACTGCAGTATCAACTGTAATTTGTTCGTTGTTTGTAATAGTAACAACTCTACGACGATTAGCTGTAGAACCAACGTAAATAAAATCACCAATTTTTAACGCAGGACTAAAGACTGGTCTATTTGTTCCACCAGAAAATGCAGTGCCAACACCATAAATGGTAGTTGATGCTCCACGAGTTCCTGGATAAGAACTGTATGTTGTACCAGAACCAATTAAATTCGTAGTGATTTCATTGATGTCTGCGGTAAAGTTTAAGTTTGTGTCTGAACGGCTATAGAAGAATGATTTTACATCTCTGGCAAAATCAAATCCTGTTGTTAAATTTACATCAAACAGATAAAGTTTATACACTGCGGTTTGTGTACCGATGGTTCCATTGTCCCACTCAATACCACGAACACGTGCAGTACCAATCGCCTTTGCATTTACACTTGTAACAGTGTAAGTTAATCCAGTTAGTGTACCAGCTGAAGTTGATAATGCAGAATCAGCAGTAGTAGTTAAAGTGAATCCAGTTACACTTGGTGACGCACCAGTAACAGCAGAAACTTTATATGTTGTGCCAGTTGTGTAGCCAGTAAAAGTAGAAGTTCCACCCTTTGTACCAGTAATAGTAATTAAATCTCCAACTTCTAAATTAGAATTACCACATGTAAACTGTCCTGCCGATCCAGAAATAGCAACAGTAGCAGCTACAGAACCAAGTGGTGACGTGCCGACTGCATATGTAAATCTATTATAAAGAGTTACAGTAGGCATTCCTGATGTTGAATCAAATGGTGGTAAAGAGTTTATGTTTTTAACGTAAACAAAATTTCCAACAGGTGATGTTAAGTAACTATTGTTAACTTGTACTGAATCACGTGCTTTGTCAATTGTGATATATTCAGTGGAAGTCTTTTGAACCTCATATCCCTGAATATATGCCTTTCCAGGTTCTAAACCAATAGCAAGTTTAGTATCACTACCTGGATTTGCTGCATCTGTTGGGCTATAGATACCACGATTATAGAATGGTGTTTGATTATATTCCCAAAGAACACCACCAGTGGTAGAACTGTCAGATACGATTCCAGTAGTATGAACTGGAGGAACAGTTTTAGAAGTTCCATTGTCTGTTGCTACATAAGTGATACCATTATGAACTACAACATCACCGATTAAATATGCACGATCAGTAACCCATGCGCCACGATTATTATTTCTATGTTCACGAACATCAATCTTAAATGGTCTAACTGTATAGTTACCAGATTCGTCAAATGTGCGACGAGCAAAGGTTTTTTCAATTTGAGAATATGCAGTTTCAGTTACTTGCGTTAAAACAGTCCCAGTATTTGTTGATAATAATTCAATAAAATTAGAATCAGAATCAACATCTAAAGATGGAATATATGTTTGAATATATTGTAGAGTTGCTGTGCCGTTAGCAGTTGCACCAGAAGTAAATGATGGTGCAGTTGAACCAGTTGTGCCTGCAATAGTTATTTGGTAATAAAGATTACCAGATTTAATTACGTCACCTTTAAAGACTGGAGTATTTGCTGTCCATGTATAAGCACTATTTAATAATGGTATTTTTGTTAGAACTAAATCGATATAATAACGATGTGCGCCTGGAGCAGCATAGTTAAATGAAGTCTGAGCATTGTCTAGTAGAGTTTCGTCATCTTCTGGAGTTGTTTTAACTTCATTAATAGTTAGACCAACACGATATGTTGGTGTATTAGTATACTTGTCAAGGATAATAGTTTGAGCATCGCAAAGAACAAAATACCCATTAACATAGTATACACCACGTTGAATAATAGCAGCAGAACCAACACCAGTTGCATTAGAGGCAATTGCTTGAACTGTATATGTACCTGTTCCGCTAGTAGTTGTAATTACTTCATTATTTGAGAATGTTTTAGTTGTAGTATCTGTTCCACTTGATGAATAACGAACATACAGAGTAGTTTCATCATTACCTTCTTCACGAACAACTTTTAAGACTGTGGCTTTAACACCAGAAGAACCTATGATTTCTCTGTCGGCAAAATTTTGAATATATGTTTCAATAACATCTGAATTATAAAAAGTTTGCAATTTAACATAATTATAATTAGTGTCGCAAAATATTTGTCCAGGGACAACCATTGCACCTTGTTTAAAAAGATGGTCCCCTGTGCGAGCAATTTGCTGCTGCAGAATACTCTGAAGTTGAGTTAATTCTCTGGCTTGGACAGCAAAAGATGGACGGAATAAAATTCGATAGAACTTATTGTTCTCATCAAAATCGTCATTATACGGTTCGGTATTGAAGTCTAACATTGTTTAATCTTATCCTGTTGAATAATTTATTAAAAACGAATAACTGTTCTTAATGTAATTGTCTGATCGGCAGTTGGAGTAAATGCTGCTCTATTGTCGATAAACATTAAGTCTCCAGAGTATTTATCTGCTGTTGGAGCAGTGACCGCAGTGGCAGTAAAAACATCGCCAGCAGCATTGGTAAAGTTATTACCGATAGAAATACTTGCATTATCTAATGATTGTAACAACATAGCAGTACCTGTATTTGTAACAATTCTAAAACGAGTAGAACCACTTGTTTTTGTTATAATAGAGTCTTTTGTGAATAGTGTAGTATTTGCAGTCGCTGCAACCACCCAGCAAGCAGAAGCCAAAATAGAAGTTAAACTGTTGGTACTTCCATATTGTCTAGGATTCTTAATAATACCCAGTTGACGATAATCGTTGTTAACATCAAATCCTTGATTTTTATCTTGGCTGATGTTACTGTAGAACATTAATGTTCTTGCATAAAAGTTATTTAGTGCTTCTTTAGCATGACCACCGTAAGGAGAAATAATTGCTCTTGCCTTTGCTCCATAACCAGATCCAGAAATAACAACATTTGCATATCGATATCCTGAACCATAAGATGTCATGTTAAGTTTAGTGACTGCACCATTAACAACAGTTGCTGTTGCCACAGCACCTGTACCATCACCAGTAATAGTAACAGTTGGTGTACCACCGTATCCCCATCCACCTGAGATGATTGGAATATTCATAATACGACCATCAACAGTGAGTAATTCAATAGTCGCTTGAAGTGTATTAACATCACCTGGAGATAGATCAGCAGAAATTAATGCGCCAGTACCATTACCAGTCACGTTTAAGTTTGCAAAAGTATATCCAACACCTGCGTCATCAATCTGTACTGTGGCTAATTGTCCATTATCAAAAATTGGAATTAGTCTGGCAGTAGAATCTTCTGATGTAAAAGTAATATTTGCACCTGTACCTGGAGATCCAGCCACAGTAACAGTTGGTTTTGAGGAATAACCTGCACCAAATTTAATAGTTGAAGTAGCAGTTGCTTGAACACCAACATATGTTAAGGTGGCAGTTCCATTAGTTGCTGCTCCAGAAAGATGAGTTGGACCAACAGAAGCATGTGTAGTACCAGCTGCAGTTACAGTATAAAGTCTATTTGAAAGATAAATCTGTTGTCCAATAGTTACTGCAGTCGATGCAGTCCACTGTGTTCCAATGTTAATAGTTGGAGCAGAAGTGTATCCAAGTCCTGGATCTGTGACATCAAATCGAATGATAGAAGTTACTGATAACAGGGCTTTTGCTGTCGCTGGATATCCAACCCATGTTAAGGTGGCAGTACCGTTAGCAACTGCACCAGTTGTATGACTCGGTGGAGTCGAAGCATGAGTGGTTCCAGCTGTAGTTACAGTATACAAATTATTTGCATAATAAACTTGGGAATTTAATGTTAATGCAGTTGATGCAGTCCACAAAGTTCCCACAGTAATAGTTGGGGCAGAAGTATAACCACTACCTCCAGTTAGTACTTGAATAGTTCTTAACAGTCCATATAATGTTAATGCTGTAATAGTTCCAGAGCCATTAATTGTTGCAGTGGCAGTTGCTTGTGTTCCAACATATTTTAAAGCAGCAGAACCATTGGCAATAATACCAAAACGATGAACTGGACCAGTGGTGGTAGTAGTTCCAGAAACTGCTACTTCATAAATGTTATTATTATTAGATAACTTTTGTCCAGTTAAAACTAAAGTGCTGGCTTGCCAAGCAGCAACACCAGTAAATGGTGGGTCAATTGAAACAGTTGGGCTAACATATGCACTACCTCCACTGGTAAGAGTTATGCCAGTTAAGTAGATTGGGTCTGCTTCAATATTTCCATCACCTTGTACGGTAATTGCTCCAGAAGTATATCCAGATCCGCCAGCGTCTACACGAATAGTTTGGAGTTGTCCACTTGAATAAAATTGATTACGTAACGCAGTTACAACAGGAATATAATCGTCTGTCAAAAATTTATTGCGCAAGGCAATAGGAACATTATACATAAACTTCCACATATAACCATCAGACAAAACAATAGGATCCACTGTTGCTGAAGTTGGTTTAATAGTAGATACACCATTACGATTATTATCTAAACATTTGTATACGTTGAATTCATCTGTCACTACATAAAATAGTGCATTTTCTAATTTTTGGAATCCATTTGGAGAAATAGTAACTACTGCACTTGCTGCTGCACCAGTGCCACCACCAGCAATAATACAAGTTGGAATGCTGGTGTATCCTGAACCTCTAGCAGTTAGTGTAATACCAGCAACACTTCCTTCAACTCGTGTTGCTGTGGCAGTTGCGCCAGTGCCACCACCATTGCTAACACTGACCCACTGAAGTGGAGCAGTACCGTTAGTGACAGTACCAGAAGTATGCGTGGGAGCAGTAGTTCCAGTAACACCAGTGGTGGTTACAATATAATAATTATTACCTGATTTAATCAACTTACCTAAAACATAAGAAGTAGATGCAGCCCAATTAACTGAACCTTGAGATCCAATGTAAACGAATGGATCAGAACCATAACCAGTACCACCAGCTGTTAAATTAACACCCTGAACTTCTGTAGAATATTGATCATCGTATTGATCATAAATTGTACCACTGGTCCAGTTATAGCGTGGGATAACATACGCTATATCTGTTGGTTTAATTTCTTTCATTGTAATTATATCATTACGTGAAGAAAATTCATATGAAAGACTATCTGTTGGATATGGTGGTGTTAGATCGTCTGTCCAAGTTACTGTTTTCCCCAAATAGTAATAATATCTACTATTTCTAGTAACAACCTCGTTGTATAATCCATCTGCAATAGAATTATGCAGAATGGATTTCATTAACGCAGATGTAGTCATATGTGTTTTCTTTTAATTAGCTTACTGTAACAACCCAAGTGATCGCAATAGAGTCACCAGCTGCTTTATTCACTGCTGGGAATGTTGTACGGCAAAGCATAAATTGTCCAGATCCTGGGCTAGCAGCATATGTACTGTAGTTAAAAATTCCAGCTTCAGTAATAGCACCAGTACCATTACCTGCAGCAAACGTAGCAGTTGAAGTAACAGTATTAGTAGAAGCAGCAATAGTTATTGACGCACGATATGCCTCAGTACCTAAGTTTACATCACCAGCGATTGGTGTACTAGTGCCAGTACCGATAGCCATGTGGCTCATTACTGTTGCTGCTGTACCAACCATACGGCTAGCGATATAATTCTTACCAACCGTAACAACTAGGTTAGGTACTTTAATTGCTGATTTTAAATCGCCATTCTCGTTAAAAACTTGAATAGTCAATTCACCAAGCATTTTTAAATTTTCTTGTAATTTCATCGAAATCTCCTTTATTAATTATCCAGTGAAAGATGCTTCACCCTCTGTATAGTTTCCACTATCGTTTGCAAAATAAGAACTGCTAGTTGGATAAGGATCTGTATAAGGACTTAACCATAAACTTCCTCCACTACCAGTTATTGTAATCGAACTTGTATCTGCCGTTGTCCCATCATACAAGTAATGGGTAGCCAATTCTTTATTTAGGACAAAGAACGGAACAGTTCTAGTACTATTCGTTCCTGTAGTATCACTCATTGTGACGGAACTTGTATCGGCTGTAGTTCCATCGTTTAGATAATGCGTATTTAATGCCTTTTCTACTTCAAAATTTGGTGTTGTATCACCCAAAGAAACTGTATCTGTATCTACTGTAGTACCATCATTTAAATAGTGAGTATAAACTGGAGAATTAAACACCTTTGTAGTATCAAGTAAGCTAATACCTAAACGAGTTAATGAACTGTATCCATAAGAAATAGTTGCCTCGCTTGGAGCAACAGAACTTGTATCTGCCGTAGTACCATCATTTAGAAAATGTGTAGAAAGTGCTTTACCAATATCTTTAACTCTACTTGTATCTGCCAGTGTAACAGAACTTGTATCAGCTGTAGTTCCATCGTTTAGATAATGAGTATCAAGAGGTTTGGTTACAGCAAAAAGAGGAAGTGTGTCTCCTAATGTAACTGAACTTGTATCCGCAGTAACTCCATCGAACAGATAATGAGTAGCCAGTGGTTTGGTTACTACAAAATTTGGTGTAGTGTCTGATAAAAATGCTTCGTCTTGGAATTGTAGTACCAAGAAACGCAGCATAGATGTTAGGCTAGTTCCAGTATCAAATTCATTTCTTACATCAAACTCACCAAACAAAGCCATGCCTGCTGGGTGAATTAATGTTTTAACTGCAGAACGATATGTTTCTAACTTTTCATCAATCTTAACAACATATGAGAATGCTTGATAGAATCTACTGTCTTGAATGTAAATAGCATCATCCAAGAAACCTAAGTTGCTTGTATAATATCCTGGATATTTTGCAAGGGAACCAAGAGTGATTTTAATAATCGCTGGCTCGTCTGCATCTAAAACTGTATATTTGTTATCAACGAAGAATTCACGAATGACATCACCAACGTAAGTACCATCCCAATAATCAGTAGTATTATAATTTGTTGTATTAATAATACCTTGTTCAAAGAAACCATTGGTAGTTTCATTGAGTGCGACATTATAACTAGGTGAAGCACCACCGATAGTTAATGCAGTAGACCCAGCAGATGTTACTGAAAGTCCAGCCTGTGGTAATATAGTTGCTGTAAAATCTGTTGCGTAATTGATTCCGTATTTAACGAATTCAATACTTGTGATTCCTCCAACGGAATCTATACCAGAGACTTTTAAGATCGATCCAGCACCATCACCATTTTTAATCTCATACAAATCACCCAACCTAAAGCGTTTACCCTTTTGCTGGATAGTTACTTTTGAGGTAGTTGATAAAATTGTTGCATCAAAAGTATCTTCATAACGAATTCTATCTCCTGGAGAAATATCTCCAAAGAATTTACGATCAATAAAAAATTCATAGATACCATCTGCAATTAAAACAATACGATCAATCTCAACTTCAACATATTGTCTTCTATCAATCTGAAGTCTAATAGTTCTGTTTGGTGTAACTACATCAACTACTCTACCAATAATAGTATCTGGATTACCAGCGTTAACTCTGGCAAAAATTGATACGTCTTGATTCCATCGACCATCAGAAGCACGAAGCATCTGACGTGATGGATATTCTAATGTTACATCTTTATTAAAAAGAACTCTGAATAAGAATTTAAAAGATGCCTCACTACCTTTAGCAAGGTAATGGTCTTTCATGTGTTGTAATAAAAATCTTTCATCTATTACAGGATTTGGAAAATTTACAGCAACTTCATTTCTAAAGTGCTTAATAAAAGATTCTAAAGTTGTATCAATATCACCAATTGTTTTTAAATCATTACCATTTGTGTTTTCTAGATACTCATAGTATGCTTCTAAGAAAGCAACAAATGTCTGATTATCCTCCCTGACGAACTCAGGGAGTTGACTAGAAACTAATGATGATAACGTACGACGATTAATTGACATTATGAACGACTAGTAGTGAATGTGTAATTTTTACCTGCACGAAGATCGCCATTGGCAGTTTTATCAACGATTGCTGTTACAGTTAAATGATCTGTGGCGATTTGTGCTATTTGAGTAAAGGCAGAAACCACATCGTTTGAAGATGGTTTAATACTAATCTCAAAGTCAATGTCAGCAAGCCCTGTAATATTTAGATTCTTTATATTAATCTTACCAGCTGCATAATCAACAGTTCCAATTGAATAGTTGGTGATAATATTTTGTGCTTCTGTAGTTGTTGTTCCAACTGAACGATAGAAAAGAATCATATTACCAAGACCATCATCACTTAGATAGTGAATATTATCGTTTCCTTGAATATAGAATCCAGTGGAAGTAACAGAGTCTTCAGCGGAACCAGAACTATAAATTGGATTAATAACATCGATGTTATACTCAGCAGAAATTCCATATCTTGGTGATATGTTTCTTCTCAATGTTACTGTTGTAATGTTATTTGTAATAGACTGTTCTGATGCATCAATCAAACGACTTAATTTAGAGTAACGGAATACACTTTCAAATTTTTGTAAATCAGATTCATTATAGTCTAAAATAACTTGACGAACGATAGATTCAATGTCAGTTGAAGTGTAACCTGTTTCTCTGTCGTTGTAATACACTGTAACATTTAGTGCAATATTAAGTTCCTCAGCATCAACAATTTCTGGTGTGATGGAAACAATATTCTTTTTTTCTAAAATTGTGTTTATAATATTAGATTTTTGTTGAAGCGTTAACTTTCCTGCAGTTTTTGGTTTAACTGAAATAAATGTTTTACCATAGATAGGTGGATCATTATCTTCGCCACCCCAAACAGCAACTGATGCAGCTTCTGGGAAATTAGCGTAGATTAAAGCACGATAATCATCTGGAGTTACTGCACGATTTTGAGCAGCATATGTTCTTGGCGCATTAAATCTTATACTTGCGATATCCTCAACTATTCCACCGCCAGTGGCTGGTGACGTAGTTGTGATTGAAACATTTGCTCCACTATAAAGAGTGGAACCATCGTATGAAAATAGTGATGCCTTATTTGCAGCAGTTAAACTAGAAACAAAATAACTTATATGAACTACGTTGCCGTTTTCCAATGCCTTACCAAGAGTGCCATCACCAAATGTTAATTCGTATAAACCATCATCAATCTCTTTAACAAAAAATATTTTTGATATTGCATTTGCTTCTATAACAGAAGTAGAAATAGTGTAAGTGGTATAATTGGATGAGGTTGCATTTTCTTGAATACGAACTTTAACAGTGGCCAAGTCAATATTTGCGTTTGGAATGATATATCTTACACCAGCAGCCACTGTGTATTTAAAGTTTAATGGAGACCCTTCAGTAAGAGTCACATTGGGAATTGAATAGTTTGTTGATGCACCAACTGCAGTATATTCTTGCGTAGTGTAAAACGCATAAGAATTACCATCAACAGTTGTATTAAATTGTGTAAACGCTGGAACTGTGACAACAGATGGTCCAGTAGATGAAGATGTAATATTTAAAGTTACTGTGGCAGTTGCACACTTTGCTGAGTTTGGAGTATATCCAAGTAACTTAGCAAGGGAAACTACAGATGATCTTTTGCTTGCGGAATCAAGAAACATCTCGTTCACAGCAAGGTTAGTATAGATACCATTGTAGTGAGTATTGTAAGCCAGAACATCTAGAAGAATGGATAGTCCTGATCCTTCAAAATCATAGTCAGAAAACACAGCCTGACCTTTTAGATATTCTTTTAGATTAGCCTTAATGTTGTCAAAGTCTAATTCTGAAACACTAATTCTTTTATTATTGGATGCCATTATCGTGTTCTCTCTAGTGCTAGATCGAGAGTAATAGGTCTCTCGGTATTTACTATTTTAAAGTTTAATGTGATATAGACTGCGTTTTCGTCTAGCGAGTCGTTTACTAATACGTCTATAATGCTCACTCTTGGTTCAAAGTTATTAATCACGTCAACGATTGCTCGTTTCAACATAACTGTAAACATTGGTCCAGGAAGTTCAAACATCAATGCTCTGATAGGAGAACCTATCTCGCTATGAAATGGACGCTCAAAATTTCGAGTGAGAAGAAGGTTTCTAACCGACGTTTTAATGGCATTCTCATCGAAACGACGTACAATATCCTTATTCACTGGGTGAGCAGTAAAATTTAAGTCTAAATCCGAAAATGTTCTTGTATTTCTTGACATATTATTATTTAGTCTATCCAATAAACGAATCTTGCGATCCTTCAGCTATTGTGTCTCCACAGGCAATATCGTCTCCGATTCGAGCGACTTTTATGCCTTCAAAATAGAAAGTGGAGGAAGAAGATGATACTTTTCGAGCAGAAGTCGGATGAGTAGTATTACCGCAGGTATGTGCCTGATACTGAGTAGTTCCAAGTAACTGAATTGGTTTACCGTTAAAGAAAGACTTGGTCGTGTATGGTCCAACTGCAGCAGTTGGAGGGAAACATCCATGTCCTGTCGATTGTTGGGCTTCTAGCGATATGGCTGGCATTATCTACTCTGTGTTAAAGTTACTAGTTGTTTTAATAGATTTTGTCCTGTTGACCAGTTTAAATCTCGAATGTTTATCGTATAACTTTTAGAAGAAACTACTTGTAGGTAAGTCGGACTTACAGGATTATTATCGATAGCTTGAGCAATGTAATTTCTAATAATATTTCTAGATGTATCAGCTTTAAACGACAAAGTTTCATAGACTTCTGAGTTAGTCACCTTGTCCCATGCTCCATTATCTGGATCAGTCACTGCAGTTTTTATTTGTTTATTAAAAGTCTTGTACTGAATCGTATCGTTAAAAACTCGTTTAAAATAACCAGCAATGATTCCTGGATCTCCCACAGTAAACGAAACAGTGGCAGGATTTGTTTCTTGTGGTACTATTCTTACAGTATAACGAATTTCTTCTGTTGCTTCCGTTGGAGGAGTAGCCAAAGGATCTGCTTCAGTTGCTGGAATGATATATGTAATACTGTGACTGAATGATTGTAATTCAGTGTATGGTCCAAGTTCAGTTGTTGTTGGATTCCATGCCATATTATTCCTTGCTTGGTCTCCAAAGACCAACTAAAGAACCATTTCCTGGTGTTCTGTATCCTCCTGGCCAAGATAGTGAAACATCTCCATCAGATGGATTATTTGTCTTAGCCTTTGGTGTTTGATTACCGCCAACAAAAGATAGTGCTCCATTTTTATTAGAGTAAACAAAGTTTACGTGACCATAATTCCAAAGAGCGATATCTCCAGGTTCAGCCTGAGAAAAGTCTGTGATTGGTGTTGCTTTCCATCTATTTGGATTAGATTTAATTGCTCTGGCACCAGCTTCTTGAACATAACGATATCCGCACTGTTTTAATGTCCAGTTTACAAAACCCATACACCAAGCAGTTTGATCTGTGGTCCAATATGGATTAGTTTTGGAGTATCCAAGGTCTGCCCAGATGCGAGTAATATTAGCATTACTTGGTTGACCACCTTGTCCTGTTTCTCTCCAATAACCAGACTCTGCCAACTGAAGTTGTTTAGTGAGGAATTGATATAAGTCAGAAGCAGTTGCTCCAGCAATTAAACTTGCTCCACTCTCATCAGTCTTAGGTGTTCCAGCGTAGTTTTCTTTAACTCCACCTGCAGCAGCTTCTGTATTTTTATATTTAGTTGGGTTTGCAATATAGTCGTCAACCAACTTTTGATTCTCTTCATTGAGAGCGTACTTTAAATCTGTTGGTGGACTTGGACGAACAGGAGTAGATAAAGTACCAAATTGATCTGGACGTCCATCAGTAAAATCTGGAGCAGTGAGTGCTAATGTAGAATTTTCAACATCATTACCACCTGCAGCAGATCCTTCTTGTCCGTGGAACTCTGCACCATCAACATTAACATTACCACCTGCTTTTACGTTTTGTACACCAACTGCTTCTAAGAACATATCAGCGTTTGCTTTAATACTTGTGCTTTGTAATGATTGTATGTCAAGAGCAGAACCTGCTTTGATAGAAGTTACTGCTGCAGATTCCATGGCAATAGAACTATTACCCTTAATGGTAAAGTCGCCATCAACTTGTAGATTATAGTCACCACCAACCACCATATTAAGGTCACCACCGATACCAATATCAGCATTGTTTTTTAGATTGATTGTTGATGGTCCATCTACTTGAATATCAGCTGCACCTTGTACAAGGATGTTTACGCTATTACCAACTGTTATATTACAAGCACCACCGATATAGATTGCACCATTTCTATCAATGATAGTGTAACCATCACCAACGATTTTATTAACTTGAGTACCATTGGCATCAATGTCAATAAATGAACCAGCCTTATGATAAAGACTTACGTTCTCATTTGTTGGAGTATCATCTAAAACAAATAGGTGTCCTGATTCAGACTCATAAACTTTATTATATGGATATAATCCACCGAATGGAGCAAGTGGTTGCTCCCATGAATCACCATCGTTTGCAGCTGAGATTTGTTTTGTTCTTGTTGAGTCTTTAAACTCAATTGCAGTTTCTTTTTGTACTTGTCGTGCAAGACGATTAGTATCTGGCTCATCCAATAAATGTCTTAATGGATACTTACCCTTTGGATCTTTAAAACCAACTGTCTTAGCATCTGAACGATCTTCCAATAGTGCTGCTTGTTTAGCAGGTGGAAGATCTTTAACTTCTTCTTTCGTGTATACTTTCTGATCATCAGCTGCAGGTTTATTTGTAGAATCAACAGTTACTGTTGCACCCAAAAAGTATTCATAAAACTTTTGTTTCTTTGCGTAACCAGAACCATTGGCATCTGCGCCAGTACGCTTTAGTGCTGTCTGGAAATATCCTGGATCATTAATATCATGTTTAACATTTAATGAATAGAAAGCAGCAGTGGCAAGCGCAGAGGTCTTTGGATCATCAATCAATGATTGCGGATTATTAACAAAGTCTACTGCAATACCTTTTGCCAGCAAGAACTTTTGTAGTTGTTGATACAATGATTTACCAGTAATTTGATTAAATCCACGACCATAATACTTGGCTCCATCTTCTGGATCTTTATGTCCGACTAATTTACCATTACCTTCTGGTGAGTAAACTTTTCTAAAAAAGTCTGCCTTTGTACCTTGCCATTTAACAAATGGCTCTGCAGATTCTGCTGTTGGGAAAGATCTTTTAAAAACTGCTGCAAGAGAACTTGCCTTTGAATAGTAAGAGCCTTCCTCAATACATAACCATCCAGATTCACCACCACAAATACCTAGAATAGATGCCTTTGCATACTTACTGGTCAATCCAACTTTGTCACATGCCTCAATCAAATACTTAATGTTCTGTTCAGCAACAGTAGGATTACTTGTAGAACCAACAGGTGGTTTTGTTATGATAGATGCATTAAATGCAGTATCAGAAGGTTTGTTCGGAATCTTTTGTTCTGTTAGGTTTGGTTGAGTGGCTGCAGAAGTAGTGGCTGCAGTTGAACCAACAGTAATAGGTGTACCATCACCAGATTTAATAGGAGTACCACTATTATCAACTAATACTCCACCATCAGTAACGATAGCACCAGACTGTTCGATATCAACTGAAGATTCTGATAGTTTACTTTGTGGTATACCACCAACAGTACCAATTATGATTGGTTGTTGCTGATCAGCATCTGCAAAAAGAATAATTACAGTTGTTCCTGGAACTGGACCAACAGGAGTCCAACCAATACCGTTCATTGCAGCAGAAATCACAGGCTGCATTGGTGTAGCCCATGGAAGATCTATTGTTGGTAGTAAACCTTTATCATGCGTGTGCAAACCAACGATACGAACTTGGCAACGACCAAGTTTAAATGGATCTTCTCTATTTTCTACAACACCATAGTAAAAATTCATTATTTGTTCCTATTCATATTCATCTGTGATGATTCTTTAATCAATTCCATATGGCATTCATGTTTCTCTTTATCAATAACATGGTTGATTGCTCCAATTAGATAGTAACCAGAAAACATTTTATCAGTTAAGTCTTGGTCTTTCTTACTTGCAGGTTCAACTCTGTATAAAACAATACCAATCTTTTGACCAACTGTGTAATCAGTTCTACCTGGAACTACAATGTTAATCTTATTGGCTTCTGCCAGCTTTAATGTAGAGATTCTTTCTTGATTTGAGTGTGTATTAGTGACATCTCCGAAACCAGTAAAGTTACCATAGTTTTTTGGATAAATGATCATTGTAGAGTTATTTCTAAAAATAACTTTATTAGAATTTATCGGAAATTTGTTTAGATGTTTTTGCTCGTTGAAACGATCCAACATATTGTAGTTTTTAACATTGTATGTTTTCTTAGTGACATCGTAAGAGAACTGTCTGGACGCAAGCATACCATTTCTAAGTCTGTCCATGTAATCATGGGCAACTGGAACACTTATCTCAAGAATACGTTTGTAATCTTCATTTACGTTACGGACATCTCTACCATCGGGTAATTTATCACGAACATATTTGTCATAAACAAATTCAGATGTGGCTACATTTTGATATAATTTTTCTAAACTAACAAAGTAAAACCCATCTCTGTTTTCAAAAAATACGTAGTTTGGAGTTTTATTTTTATTGACAGCAATGCCAGTAAGATAGTTAAGATTTTTTATTGGGCTCCAATAATTTGAAATATATTTTACGCTATTGTTTGTTGGTTCAACAACAATCTTTTTATCACTTTCAAGACCATAATTTTTATCTTTAATAAATGATTCAACTAAATCTGAAATCTTTCCAGAGAAAGTTTTACTAACTTTCTTATTCATATCAGCCACAGATTCTGCTGAAATAAAATGTATCTGGTAAACAACATTCTTATCACCAAGATGTTCTCTATCAGTTAGTTTGTAAATGTAATATCTACCTTTGATCTTAGAGTCTTTTAAAGTAGGAGTTGTTATATCTAAATCAAGATATTCTTCGCCAACGAATGGGAACATATTAATTAAATCAAATGATTCTTTAACAACAATACTTCCAGTAATAAATGGAGCAAAAAGATCTTCGTAAAAATGAATAGTTAAAACTTGTGCTGTGATATCCTGATAAAATCCAATTGGTGTTACTATCTGAACTTTATTAATGCTGACATCGCCAGCATATCTCAACGGGGTACTGGTTTTCATTACATCAAGTCTTCATATTGTTTTAAAATAATCGATAACAAATCTGGAGAAATTATTTTGATTCTTCTTTTCGCTTCATTTAAATCTCTTTCGTAATCATCATTAGAAACAGACGTTGCTCCAGCTGCATCAGAATTAACTACAAAACCCTTTACGTCCTCATAGTGATGAATAGCATATCTAGTTGCACCATACTTATCAACAATGTATTTCTCTAATACATATTCTGGTAATGGAAAGTCCGTAATGTAATCGTGTCTTTCATTGGCAAGCATAATGACCCAATGGTATTCAGGATTACCGTAAATTTTCTCAGCAATGATTTCTGGAGTCTCTCCATCAATAATATCATACTCATCGTAAAGTGATACATTGGCAAGAACGTCTCTACGGAAACGAATATTTCTTGTGATATCTTGTACAACGGAAACTTTTGTATCATTTCCGTATGCAAAGTCGTATTGAAATTTTGGGAATTCTTTGAAGTACATTATAGTCCGTCGTCCACTTTGTCTTTGGTGAGTAGAGCAAGTTCTTTAAATCCTAATGTCACATTAATCTGTGTAGGCATTCCATTCGGGAATGTAGTAAAAGAACCATTTGGTGTATAGTTTACATTCAATTCTTGAAGAACGCATGATGTGTGCTTATGTAAATTTAAGTTTTCTGTACCATTCTGATAGTAAGAAATGTCAAACTCAGAAGGATAGATGTATAAGAAATTACCAGCGTCTTTAAACTCTGGATGCATGTGAAATTTAAATTCTCTAATAATTTTTAGTACATTTGCAGCTTCGTCTTGGCTTCTTGGAAAGAATTGATAATCAAAACTAAATGTTCTGAAATCAACACCCTTAAACAATTGTTCTTTCTTTGGATTTGCTGCTAGACCAGTCGCAGCAGACATACCAGCACCTATCTGTCCTGGTGCGTTTGATAGTGCTAAGTTAGTGGCGATAACAGATGCTTTATCGCCAAGACCCTTCATATCACCTTTGTTTAGAGCATTCATAATGTCTCCACCAACAGAGGCAACCATTTGAAAATTACCAGTATCTTCTTCACCATATGTTACACCATAACGAATGGATAACTGGTTTGGTACATGCATGGCAATGGCAGTTTTTAATCTACGTTGAGCACGACTTGATGTGGCTGCTTCGTTGGCAACTACAGTACCAACTACAGCACCTGTTGCACCACCTACAACTGCACCTTTACCAGCACCAGCTATATTACCCGATAGTAAACCACCACCTAAAGCACCTTGAAGTGCGCCAAGACCTGTTACAGTTGCTGCAAGTTGTGTGGAATTTAAGTTGAGTGCTGCAATTGATCCACGATCTCTTGGTGGTACATCTGCAACTGCTACCAAGTCATTTTCAGAATAAGGTTTGCCTTTTAATTTAGAATCAACAGCCACATTGATATAAAATATAACATAGTTACCTCCATAACTACCCACTGATGATAGAAGATCAGTCGGATATGAATGGCTGTTTACTTGATATTGTCCAGTATTAAAAGAACCTGCACCTTTTCTGCTCACATTATCTAAACCAACTGGCTTTCCTAAATCGTCCAGCCGTTTCTTTGCAAAAGTTTCTGCAGTTTTTAATGCGTCTGTAGCTTTGTTATAAGCATCGGTGAATATACTCATTTTGTACCTTTAACCTAAATAGTGGTTATTATCCTAATTAGTTATTTATGTTCCATAAGAGAAAGTTTATCCCAATATTCCCTGAGAAGTATACAGGGGATCCAACTAACATCATCATGAGATCGAGTTGGGAGACTAGATTTGCCTCTTGGTGCGATAAAAACCCCAGTGTTCTGAAGTGGAGTTCGGAGGAAACTGTTATTCCTTATCGTTGTCCCACTGACAACCGAATCCATCGTTATTTTGTTGACTTTAAGATAACTGTTAGCACAGGTAAAACCTATATCGTGGAAGTAAAACCAGCTGCGCAAACCCAACCTCCTATTTATCCAGGACGTCAAACCCAAAGATACATTACAGAATCCCTTACGTTTATGAAAAACCAAGCCAAGTGGGAAGCTGCAATTGAATATGCTCGAGATCGAGGATGGGAATTTAAGATTATTACCGAGAAAGAGTTAGGATTATCACCTAAATAATAACATGGCTAAAACACAATCAATGGTCGATGTATTTGAACGCAATAAATACGACTTAACGACAGCAGTCAGAAAGTCTAAAGGTTGGTTCGAGCAACAAGTCACTGTGCTGACTAAGCAACAACTCACCCCAGCGAAAGTGTTGAATGGTAATCCTGATCAATTAGTCACTAGAATTATGCCTGGAAAACTATACATGTTTGTATACGATCCAAAAATGAAGAAAGAACTGCCTTACTACGATAGATTTCCTTTGGTATTTCCATTTGGTAAAACTGAAGATGGATTCATTGGTTTAAATATGCATTATTTACCGTATCCACTTAGAATCGGTTTACTTGATAAGTTGATGGCTTTTAAAAGCAATAGCAGGATGGATGAGACCACTAGACTAAAGTACTCATGGCAACTCATCGATGGTGTATCTAGATTCGCAGCAGCACAACCATGCGTGAGACAGTATCTTACTGGGCATGTTAGAACACAATTTAGACAAGTTTCTTCAACGGATTGGGCAACAGCTATGTTACTCCCAGTTGAAAGATTCGTTGGAGCAAGTAAACAAGAAATCTGGTCTGACTCGACCAAGATAATTAGAAGGGCATAAAATGGCACTTAATTTACCATTTTCCACAAAAGATGTAACAGATAGAATCACTGGTACTGGTGCGCAGAAACCTATAAACCAATTTATTTCTCACATCAAATCTGGGGGTCTGGCAAGAACTAATCGCTATGCAGTTATGTTCACTCCACCAGCTGGTATCAATCCAGGACAGTTACAAAAGATTTTATTGTTCTGTGACCAAATTCAAATTCCAGGAACAAACTACTCTACTACTCAAAATAGAATGTTCGGTGAGTTCCGTGAAGTTCCTTATGAGAAGATATATGACAACATCACCATGTCTTTTTATGTAGACGTAGATATGAAAGTTAAATCGTTGTTTGATGACTGGTCCAATTTGATTTCAAACCCAGTGACTAAAACATACAACTATTACAATACATATATCGCTGATATGCGTATTGAAGTTCAAGATATCAATGATAAAACTCGCTATGACGTAACTTTGTTTGAGTGCTATCCTAAAACTATTAGTTCCATTCAGATGGACTATGCCGCAAAAGATGTTATGAAGATTAGCATTGGTATGCAGTACAAAAATTGGATTGCAACACCTAAGTCTCCGCTGGCTGATGGTCAGAAAGTTCCTACTAATTTACTGGAAAGAATGACCCAGAATTTCAGCGGATTCCAAGAAACTCTTAACAATACACTTGGTACCAGAGCAGGTAACTTCTTGACTGGTTCTGCTTTATCTTACGGAGTCACAAAACTTCCAGGATTATTAAAATTCTAACTATGAGATAAATAATGAAAATTGATGAAACATTATCTGCTGAATTTGGGATTCAACCAATCGGGCAGACTGAAGTGATAACAAAAACGGGAGAAGTTATTAACGACTCTACAAATAAGATTCAAGATGACTTCGATGTCACTCGAGGGAATCTTCGTATATTATTGCAACAGGGACAGGAAGCACTACAGAAGTCACTTGATGTGGCTATGCAGTCTGAACACCCAAGAGCATTTGAGGTTGTTGGTAATCTAATGAAGCAGTTGGCTGATATAAACCAACAGTTATTAGATCTACACCAACAGAAACAAAAACTAGATACACCTAAAGAGGGATCCAGAAAAGAAGTGACGAATAACAATGTTATCTTTACAGGTAGCACTGCTGAGTTGAATAAGTTAATTAAGAATATGTCTAAAGGAGAATAATTATGGCTTTACCTATGATGAATGCGCCAATCTATACATTGGTTGTGCCTTCAAGTGGAGCGACAGTAAAATATCGTCCATTCCTCGTTAAAGAGGAAAAAGCACTTTTGATTGCTCAGCAATCTGAAGATGTTGTAACAATGATTGAAACATTAAAGCAAGTCGTTAAGTCTTGCGTACAAGATAAACTGGATGTTGAAAAACTAGCAACATTCGATCTAGAGTATATGTTTACTCAGATCCGTGGTAAATCTGTTGGTGAAACTGTTGATTTAATTTTTGCTTGCGATTTGGATCATGGTGAACAGAACGAAAAGGCTAAAGCCACTGTTACTGTTGACTTGTCTACTATTCAAGTTCAAAAAGGTGACGATCATACCAACAAGATCGAATTATTTGGTAATGTCGGTGTAGTGATGAAGTATCCTACAGTTGATGTTATTAAAAAATTAGAAGGGTTTGATGTTAATGACTTAGATACAGTCTTTGATATTATGGCTTTATCTATTGATTACATTTATGATGGTGAACAATTATTTTATGCTAAAGAAAGTACCAGAGAAGAACTATTAGCATTTATTGAAAATCTATCTTCAGAGCAGTTCGCAAGAGTTCAAAAATTCTTTGAAACTATGCCAAAGATTAGAAAAGAAATTCAATACGATTGTCCAGTGTGTAATAGACACCATGTTAAGATGCTGGAGGGACTCCAAAGTTTTTTTTAGTATTGCTCAGTCATGAATCGCTTGAGAACTATTATAAAATGAATTTTGCGATGATGCAGTACCACAAATACTCTTTGGCTGAGCTGGAAGACATGATACCCTTCGAACGAGAAGTGTATGTCTTTATGCTAATTCAGTATCTTGAAGAAGAAAAGAAAAGAATAGAATCCAAAAAGAGGATGTAACAGATGGCAAAACCACCAATTCAAGTTCATGTATCATCTAGTGATTTTAAATCATTACTAGATGTACAAAAAGTCGCATTAGAAAATGTCAGCTCAATGAAGCAGATGATGGAGAAGATGCAAGGATTAAAACCTGAAGGATCTTCTGATGCTATTAAAGTTGA
>Ga0209500_10000193_pt1 | contig 56229 bp, 59 predicted proteins | sample S_140212_EF_Meta_FD_187323 | JGI IMG/M metagenome (GOLD analysis project Ga0209500, IMG submission 187323) | Freshwater microbial communities from Lake Simoncouche, Canada to study carbon cycling - S_140212_EF_MetaG (SPAdes) (version 2) | ecosystem: Environmental > Aquatic > Freshwater > Lake ... | reverse complement strand
CTCAAGGACTACAAGGACTACAAGGTACTCAAGGAACTCAAGGATTGCAAGGTAATCAAGGACTACAAGGACTACAAGGTTTAAGTAATCAAGGTTCTCAAGGTCTTCAGGGAACTCAAGGTACTCAAGGTCTCAGTAATCAAGGTGCTCAAGGAACACAAGCACTTCAGGGTACTCAAGGATCTGGAGTGCAAGGATTGCAGGGCCCAGCAGGAAGCGGTGGTGGTTCTTCACTAAGTATTTCCACATCAACTTCAAGCACTCCACAATTTATAACTTTTGTTTCAAGTGCATCTACAACTTCTATTGGAATTACTAATTCTAATCTGACATTTATTCCTTCAAGTGGTTTTTTGGGTATAGGAACCACAAATCCAACATACAAATTAGATGTTTTTGGTCAGGGTAGATTTACTAAAATATTTACTCCAGAAATAAACTCAGCTGGTGCGGCGCAGGTGTATTTTGAGTCTGCTGGAATACGTGTTGATGGAGATAGTTCTTTTGATGGTTATATACAAGTTGGTACTGGAATTACAATGTATGCTTCCACAGGAATCGTAAGCGCAGTTTCATATCGTGGTGATGGTTCTCAATTAACCGGTGTTTCTGGTGGAGTAACAGTAACTGATGATACTGCAACAAATGCAACTCGTTATGTTCTATTTGATGATATTACAAGTGGAACTGTTACTGGAGTAAATGTATCGTCATCAAAACTTAGATTCAATCCATCTTCAGGAACACTCTCCGCAACTGTATTTACTTCTCTGTCTGATCAAACTCAAAAAACTAATGTAAGACCAGTCACTAATGCTATAGAATTGGTAAATCAAATGAGAGGAGTTTATTATGATTGGATTGATAATCACAATAAAGGTTCGGTTGGTGTAATCGCACAAGAAATGGAGCAAATTTTACCTCAAGTAGTTACAAAAGATCCAAATGGACTTAAATCAGTTTCTTATGGAAATATTGTTGGAGTTTTAATTGAAGCAATCAAAGAACAACAAATTCGTATTGAAGAATTGGAGAAAAAAATAAATGCCTAATCAATTTACATCCAGTGTATATGGAGATTTAGAAACATATTTTCTAACTGATTATGCTCTATTGGATCAGTATATTGGGGATACTTTATGGACTTGGGGCCGTAATAGTTTTGGACAACTTGGAGTCAATAATACTACATCTAGAAGCACTCCAGTTACAACACTTCTAGGTGGAACCAATTGGAAATCCATTGCTTGTGGAGATGCCCATACGGTAGCACTCAAGACTGATGGAACTTTATGGACTTGGGGTCGTAATTTTTATGGTCAATTGGGAGTCAATAATACTACATCTAGAAGCACTCCAGTTACAACACTTCTAGGTGGAACCAATTGGAAATCCATTGCTAGTGGATATGCCCATACGGTAGCACTTAAGACTGATGGAACCTTGTGGACTTGGGGCCGTAATGATCTTGGACAACTTGGAGTCAATAATACTACATCTAGAAGCACTCCAGTTACAACACTTCTAGGTGGAACCAATTGGAAATCCATTGCTTGTGGTTTTTATCACACAACAGCACTCAAGACTGATGGAACTTTATGGACTTGGGGTTATAATAGTTTTGGACAACTTGGAGTCAATGATACTACATATAGAAGCACTCCAGTCACAACACTTCTAGGTGGAACCAATTGGAAATCCATTGCTAGTGGATATGCCCATACGGTAGCACTTAAGACTGATGGAACCTTGTGGACTTGGGGACGTAATAGTTATGGACAACTTGGAATCAATGATACTATATCTAAAAGTACTCCAGTTACAACACTTCTAGGTACAACCAATTGGAAATCCATTGCTAGTGGATATGGACATATTATAGCACTCAAGACTGATGGAACTTTATGGACTTGGGGTTATAATTTTCCTGGCCAACTTGGAATCAATGATATGATACCTAGAAGCACTCCAGTTACAACACTTCTAGGTGGAACCTATTGGAAATCAATTGCTTGTGGTTTTTATCACACAACAGCACTCAAGACTGATGGAACTTTATGGACTTGGGGACGTAATTATCTTGGACAACTTGGAGTCAATAATACTACAGATAGGATTACTCCAGTCACAACACTTCTAGGTACAACCAATTGGAAATCCATTGCTTGTGGAGGTGACCATACAATCGCATTGACAGCAGGACAATCAGTAGATTTTTCATAAATACTTCAAAAAACTATGTACGCACTTATTCATAATTCACAATTGATTTTAGGTCCAATTCAATATAATTATCGTTTGATTAATTCTGATCTGGAGGAACTTGATATTGAAAGTAGAGTATCTCCAAGAGATTATGAAAATATTCCAATTGAACTTGATAGTGACACAGAAACTTTTTTACTTCCTGTTGTTGAAATCATTCCACCTTACGATCCAAGATTTCAAGGAATTGGAAATTTTGAATGGGGTATTATTAAGGAAAATGATATTCCAATTAGAGTTGAAATGTCATATTTAATTAATGACAAATCACTAGAACAAATTAAAGAAGAATATAGAAGACAAGTATCACCAATTCGTAAAGAAAAGGAAAATACGACGATTGAAATACAACTAAATGGGTCTAGTGTTTTAGTTTCAACAAATCGTGAAGATAGACTATCTTTTGTGAGTAAATTGATGGCATCTCCTGGAGCGCATAATTTTAAGTTTGGTGGTGGTACATGGTTAGAAATCACTACTACTGAACTTGAATATATTATTTCTCAAATTGATTTAAAAGTACAAGAAGCATTTGATTGGGAATATCAAAAACTTCAAGAAATTGATGCGTGTACTACTGGTGAAGAAGTTTATAATGTAGTATTAATAGAACCTCAAGAAGTGGAGAATCCAAATGCCTTACCAACCAGTAACTAATTTTGTAGATAGTGGTGGTGGTGATTTGGGTAAAAATTTAATCACAAAAGATTATTTTTTAACCGTTTATCCAGAAATATTAAATTCTTTGGGTAATTCTGGATTAGTAGTAAGTCCCGAATTGTGGTCTTGGGGTTATAATTATTCTGGGGAGCTGGGAACCAATGATAGAACATTTAGAAGTACTCCAGTCAAAACAATACTTCAAAGTGGTAATTGGAAATTTGTTAATACTGCAAGAAGTACCATATCAGGAATCAAGACTGATGGGACTTTATGGATCTGGGGAAGTAATAGTTCTGGACAACTTGGAGTCAATAATACTGCATCTAGAAGTACTCCAGTTACAACACGTCTAGGTGGAACCAATTGGAAATCTATTGCTGGTGGATATAGTCATACGGTAGCACTCAAGACTGATGGAACTTTATGGACTTGGGGTGCCAATTCAAATGGACAACTAGGAGTTAATGATGATATAACTAGAAGTACTCCAGTCACCACATTACTTGGTGGAACTAATTGGAAATCGATTGCTAGCGGATCTACTTATGTAGTAGCACTCAAGACTGATGGAACTTTATGGTCTTGGGGTCGTAATGTTTATGGGCAACTTGGAATCAATGATACTACAAATAGAAATACTCCAGTCACAACACTTCTAGGTGGAACCAATTGGAAATCCATTGCTTGTGGAATAGATCATACAATAGCACTTAAGACTGATGGAACTTTATGGTCTTGGGGTCGTAATATTTATGGACAACTTGGAAACAATAGACAAACCTCTGTCACTACAGTTGTTATTACGGGAACAGCGACTGCTGGAGATAGTATTTTTTATACATCTGATACGACGGGACTTGATCCTTTTGGTTCTTATAATGCCATATATACAACTCCTCCAGCATATCCATTTGATGGACCTAATTTTAGTTATATACAAAATTTAATTACTAATGTTTCTGTAGAATTTAATTCTTTTTTGGGCGGCTTTAGTAGTAATTATAGTGGGACATTAACATTTGAACAAGTTTCTTCTCCAGATAGGTATACTCCAGTTACAACACTTCTAGGTGGAACCAATTGGAAATCTATTGCTGGTGGATATGGTCATACAGTAGCAATCAAGACTGATGGGTCTTTATGGTCTTGGGGTAATAATTATGCCGCAGAATTGGGAATTAATGATACTACACCTAGGAGTACTCCAGTTACAACACTTCTAGGTGGAACCAATTGGAAATCCATTGCTGGTGGAAGAATGCATACAATAGCAATCAAGACTGATGGGACCTTATGGGTATGGGGTGGTAATACTTATGGACAACTTGGAATTAATAATACTACATCTAGAAATACTCCAGTGACTACATTTCTTGGAGGAACTTACTGGAGGTCAATTGCTAGTTCTCCTGAATCTAGGCAGGTTGTAGCAATTCAATCTGTAGATTATATCTAAATACTTTAAAATACATTATTTTATATGAATCCTCTTGAGTTGGTCTCTAAGACATTATATTCTTTTAATGAAAAGGAATTAACATATCAACTTTTAGATGCTTTTGGAAAAAAAGCAGAAACTTTTCAGCAATATAATGAAGTAGCAAAAATATTTTTTGAAATTAAAAATTTTTCAAAAGCAATTGAATATGGTGAAAATGCATTAAAAAATGCATTACTACAAGAAGAAAAACATGTAACTTCTAAGAATTTAATTAGTGCTTACAATCAATGCAATTATCCAGAAAAAGCAATCACTCAAATTGAAAAGTGTAAAAAAATTACACCAAACGATCCAGAACTTTTATTTGAAGAAACCATATCTTATTCGCAACTAGGACAAACAGAAAAAGCACATAAACTTTTGTTTAATCTTTCAAAAAGAAAAAATTTACCAGAAGAAGTAGAAAAAAAAGTACAACACAATCTATCTGGATATTATTTTGATAAAGATGATTTGCACACAGCATTTTCACATTTTTTGATTGAAACTGAGAATGAAGCATATAAAAATATTCAATTACCATCTATTGAAAAGTGGAATGGTATTATTGAAGAAAATAGAACTATTGTAATTGATGCAAATTGTGGTGCTGGTGATGAAGTGATGCATGTTCGGTTTATGAAAAATTTAAAAGAACTTGGAATGAGACCAATTTGGGCAACCACAAGAAAACATCTATCGGAAATTTTTAACTATAATGGATTTGAATCTGTTTGTGTTTGGGATAAACCAGAATATCCAAAAGATAGTACATGGGTTTATGCTCTTTCTCTTCCGTATCATCTCAATCTTACAGTTCATGATTTGGGAAGAACTCCATATCTAAAACCACTTCCAGAAAAGGAAGAAAAATATTCATATCTTCAAAAAGATAAAAAGTTTAAGATTGGTATGTTTTGGAATTCAGACTCTGGATTTGAACAGGCACATTTTAGAAGTGTAGATTTCTTTGATTTGTGGAATGTAGTACATAAACCAGAATATTCGCTTTACTCTTTACAGATGAGTGATAATCCAGTTCCAGAAACTTGTAAAAATGATATTATAGAGTTTCATTCAAAAGACAGAGAGTTTGCTGATACTTTTTCGATCATTAATCAAATGGATTTGGTGATTACTTCTTGCACTTCTATTGCCCATATTGCAGCTTCAATTGGAAAAGAAGTCTGCGTTTTTGTTCCTATTATGGAATATTATTCTTGGACAAGTTTAACAGGAAAATCTTGGTGGTATGGTGATAATGTTCATTTATTTAAACAAAAGAAACCAAGAAATTGGAGTCATCCACTTAAGGAATTGGGAGAGTTTTTGAATTCATTATGAAATTTCATACTTTTTGTACAGATAATATTCCGAGTTCTTTAATTAATCAGCATTCTGAATGTTGTAAAAAATTAAATATAGAAATTGAATATCATTATGTTTCTTATGAAAATAATTTTCTAAGAATATATGAACAACATGGAGAATTTATGACTTTATTGATGAAATATTCTTCAGAAGATGTTGTATGTTTTTTGGATTTGGATTGTATACCTCATGATAGAGATGTATTGCAAAAATCTTATGATTGGGTAAAAGAAAATAAATCCTTTTGTGGAAATGCTCAAAATGTATCTCATACTAAAATGAGAAATCATGTCTATGCTGGTGCTTCTACATTAATGATTCATAAAGAATGTTGGGAACATTTGGGAAGTCCAAGTATGTCTTGTGTTTTTGAAAATGATCTTACTCAAATAGATACTGCACAGTTATTAACTTTGCGGGCAGATCAATGTGGATTTTCATATCGTCTCTTTTATCCTATAGGATATGATGGACCAGAAGAATATGAATTATCTGGATATGGTAAATATGGTAGGGGAACACTATATCCTGCTACTTATCATTTTTTTGCTCTAACTGAATGTCTGGATAATATTCCCGATCTTTGGACAAAAAGAGTAGAAAATATATTAAACAATCAAAAAATTATTCCAAATTATTATTCTTCTTTTTATGGATTATAAATTTTTATTTTTAGTTGGATCTTCTATTGAACATTTTGTAGAAGAACATTTTAGTCGTTATACTATGGAACAAAGATTCTTTCAGACCTTGGATACGATTGAATCTATAAGAACAAAAGTTCCCAATGCTTATATTTGTTTATTTGAATGTTCTTATCGACCTATTTCTGATGAATATAAAACAATTCTTCGGGAAAAGGTGGATTTATTTTTAGAGTTCTATGATGAACCCGGAATCAAAATTCTTTATGAAAATTTCTCAAAAAAACAAGAACTCATTACTTTTGGTAAATCTTTATTAGAAACTAGAGGTATTCTAAATTGTTTATATCTACTGAAAGAAAAACAAATTTTTACTGATGTAAATAGAATTTTTAAATTGACAGGAAGATATACCTTAAATGAAGATTTTCATATTCAAGATTATGAGAGTAAGTTATTAGAAAATTATTATATAGCAAAAACTTATACATATTTGGATGAAGAGAAAAAAATTATGAAAATTGATGATTTGGAAAATATCTATGCCTATCTTTATCATGCTGAAGGAATGATAGTAACTGGATTATGGTCTTTTGATAGAATGTTATTTTCTGAAACAATAGAGGCATTGGAAAGAAGTTTTGTATATCTTGAAAAAATGATACAATACACTACTGGAAATGATATTGAACACGCACTCTATAGGTTTTTAGATAAGAAAAAAATTATTCATACACCAAATCTTGGATTAAATGTAAATAAAGGAATGGAGACTGCTAATTATTCAATATGAAAGTAGCAATCTTTTATCATATCGGACAAATTGGTCTTGGTGCCTTTATCTATCAGCAACAACTTCATCGATTATATGCTTCTGGTTTGCTTGAAGAAGTAGATCATATTCATTTTGGTGTTAATGGGGATCAAAAACTTTTTAATGTTCCTAAAAAGGCAATTGTAAAAAGAAATACGAATTGGAAAGAAGAAACGGAAACTTTGATTGCTTTAAGAGATTTTGCTTTAGAAAATCCAGATTATAAAATTTTATATATTCATACAAAGGGAGCATCTAAAAATACTCTAGAATCTCAATCTTGGAGATTAATGATGGAATATTTTGTAATTGATCGATGGAAAGAGTGTGTAGAATATCTAAATGAATATGATTGTGTAGGTCAAACATGGACAGTTCTTGGGGATACTGTTTGGTCAAATGGTGACACTACTCCAAATGTTAATAATGTTGGACATTATCCTGGAAATTTTTGGTGGGCAAATGCATCTTATATTAATAAATTAGATCATGAATATTTGGGAACTGGTTATAGATTGGATAGAGAATTTTGGATTGGCACTGGAAGAAATTATAAATCAAAATCTTTAAATCCTTGGAAAAGTGATTTTTGTTTGAATAAAGATTTGAGTGATTATTATTTTTCAGAAATAGAGTATATAAAATGAGAGAATGTAATGGTTGCACTGCTTGCTGTACTTGGTTAATTGGTAATGCCTATGGGTGGGAATTTGGAAACGGAAAAACCTGTAAATTTTTGGAATGTAATGGATGTGGAATTCATAAAGTAAGACCAGAAGTTTGTGAAAAATATTTTTGTGCTTGGTCACAAGAACTTATAGATGAAGAATATCGACCAGATAAATGTGGAGTTTTAGTTTCTGTAGAACAAAATGAAAATGGACAATATCTAAAAATAATTGAAATTGTAAAAGGATCAATAAATAATAATATCGTAGAGTATTTTGAAAGTTGGAGTCAAAAAATGAATACTCCCATAATATTTGTAAAACAATAAGTAACAAAAATGCCTAGAAATCAAAGGGAAGAAGTTAATTTTCGATTTACTGAAAATAATGTTGAATATTCATTTTCTGATGTTTTTGTTCCTAGTGATATTTTTGTAGAAGGTGATTTATGGGCTTGGGGAAGTAGAGCTTCAGGATCACTTGGTAATAATGAGGCATCAACAGTTGGACAAAGAAGTATTCCAATCACTTTACCATTAGTAGCAGGAAAATTGGGAGTTTCTAAATGGTCAACTGTTTTTGCTGGTAGTGATTATTCGGCAGCAATAAAGACTGATGGATCTTTATGGTTATGGGGAAGCAATTCTGGAAAATTGGGCAATTTTCAAATAAATACTAGATCTACTCCAATTACTACATTTCTTGGTGGAAATAATTGGTCATCTATTTCCTTAGGAAGAAATCATACGGCAGCAATTAAGACTGATGGATCTTTGTGGTTATGGGGATCTACTAGTTATGGACAACTGGGTATTTTTGTTGGAGGAATTACCGCATTCCGAAGCACTCCAATTACTACATTTCTTGGTGGAAGTTGGTTATCAGTTTCTTGTGGAGCATTTCATACAGCAGCAGTCAGGAATGATGGAACAATGTGGTGTTGGGGGAGAAATGATACAGGAGCACTGGGGAATAATAGACCAGGATCGACAAATGCTGCTAATTATAGGAGTACTCCAGTCACAACAATTTTGGGTGGAATCAACTGGTCATCTGTTGCATGTGGATATGAATCCACAACATCAATCAAGTCCGATGGGTCATTATGGTCTTGGGGTACTGGTAGTGGTGGGCAATTGGGAGACAATAATGTCTTATCTAGAAGCACTCCAGTTACAACACTTTTAGGTGGATTTACTTGGTCATCTGTTACTTGTGGATCTTCACACATAGTAGCACTCAAGACTGATGGAACTTTATGGACTTGGGGAAGTAATACTAATGGACAACTTGGAGTCAATAATACTACAAATAGAAGAACCCCAGTCACCACATTACTTGGGGGAACCAATTGGAAAACACTTGGTATACTTAATTGTGAAACTATATCTTCAGTAGCAATCAAAACGGATGGAACTTTATGGACTTGGGGTGCTGGTGGTGATGGACAATTGGGAATTAATGCTACTCCTATAGGTAGAAGTACTCCAGTTACAACAATTATAGGTGGATATTTTTGGAAGTCGGCTTCCATTGGTCAAAATCATGGATTAGGTATTCAAGTCGCAACTAATGATTTTATTTAACTTTTAAAAATTATGAAAACTCTTTATTTTCTTTCTGGTCTTCCCAGAAGTGGATCTACATTACTAGGTTCTATTCTTTCTCAACATCCAAAACTTCAAGCAACTCCAACATCTCCATTGGCAGATTTACTTTGTTGGATTGATGATGGATTTTCTAAGTTGGATATTCAATACACTTATGATAAGGATAATATTCAATATAATACTTATCATTCAATTTTAGAAAACTTTTATAATCATTTAGAAAAACCCTGTATTCTTGACAAACACAGAGGTTGGTGCAAGAATGTTTCTTCTATTGAAAAATTTCTTCACCAAAAACCAAAAATTATAGCAACCAATCGTAGAATATCAGAAGTTCTTGCTTCTTATATTATTCTTATGGAAAAAAATAAAACTGATAACTTTGTAGATGATCATTTAAGAAGAGAGGGAAAGGTGATCACAACAACTAATCGAATTGAATGTCTTTGGAAAAATTATGTATCTGATTCATATGAAAGTTTAGTTTATGGACTTAAACATTATGGTGAAAATATTCATTTGGTAAATTATAATGATCTTACGCAAAATCCAAAAGAAACAGTTGAAAAAATTTATAAATTTTTAGAATTAGAGTTTCATCAACACGATTTTTCTAACATTCTAAATACTTGTGCCGAAGATAAGGATCATGCTTGGGGTATTGAAAATCTTCATAAGATTCGTCCAAAACTTCAAAGAACTTCACCACCTCCAGAGGAAATCATCGGTGAAGAAAATGTAAAACTTTATGATAAATTTAATATATGAAAAAGATTGAAGTATTTTTGAGACATTGTTATTACTCAAAGATTCAAGAACAACCAAATAAAGAAAGACCAGATTGGTGGAATAAAGAAAAAGTATTTGAAAACTTTAAGAATACTTTAAATTCTGAAACTACTAACTATACCATAATCTACGACGAGTATTATGGTAAGATAGAAGATACATTTCTTTCTTCAGAAGAAAATGTTCATATTATCAATGCTGGTGGTGAAGCAAAAAGTTTTTTAAGAACGATTGAATATATTTTATCAAAAGATTTTGATGATGAAACAATCATTTATTTTCTAGAAGATGATTATGTTCATAGACCAAACTGGGATATAATTCTACAAGAAGGATTTGAACTTCCTGTTTCCTATGTAACTCTTTATGACCATAGGGATAAGTATACTGAAATGTATGCTGATTTGATGAGTAAGATTTTGATTACAGAAAACTCTCATTGGAAACCAGTTCCCTCAACGACAAATACTTTTGCTACAAAGTTTAAAACATTGAAGGAAGATAAGAGAATTCATTATCAGTATTCTATGAATACAGAACCTACATTAGATCATCAAAAGTTTTTAGAACTAAATCAAAAGGGAAGATACTTAATTTCTTGTCTTCCTGGTTATTCAACTCATTCTGTAAAGGAATGGATTTCACCTTGTATTGATTGGAGTCAGTATCTATGAATATAACTTTATATGCGATTTGTAAAAATGAAGAAAAGCACATCGAAAAATTTATAGAAAATTCTAAAAATTTTCCTCATACTGTTGTGGTTGACACTGGTAGTACAGATAATACAGTTCAACTTCTACGCGATGCTGGTATAGAAGTTTATGAGCATCCTCAAATAAAAAAAGAATTTGACTTCTCAGTAGCAAGAAATCAGGCGCTTTCTTATGTAAAAACTGATTGGGCATTTTCTGTCGATTTTAATGAAGATATTCGGGATGTTTATTTTGAAGGATTGGAAATTATTGAAAATGAGTTCACAACATTCAAACATTTAAGATATGATGATAATGGAGATGAAAATCCAACACAATCAAATGAAGTTCATGTGAGATTTCATCGTACAAAGAATTATAAGTGGGTCAATGCTGTTCATGAAATGCCAGTTTTTGTTTCTACTGAAGAATTTTCTGAAGAAGTTTCTATAGAGACATCTATTAAAATCACTAAAAAAATTAATCGGTCAGTTTCAAAAGAACTTTTTTACTTTGATATTTGTGAAAGAGAATATCAGAAAGATCCTAATAACTGGTATTATATTTGGTTTATTTTCAATCATTACTTCAATGTTGGAAACTATCAAAAGGCATTTGAGTTTGGACAAAACTACTTGAATGTTTCTAAAGCATATTTTGATACTTTTAGAATCATTGCATTTATTAGATGTAGTGTTTGTTTAATGCATCTTCAAGATATGGAGAAATCTGCAAATTATTCTTTTCATGCATTGAGTGAATCTATGAACATGGGAGAACCATATCTATCTCAAGCATTTTCATATCTTAATGAGTTATCCAAAAAAATAAACAATCCAAATATTACTGTATTTGCAACTGCTTTTAATTCGGAAACTTTAAGATTTCCAGAAAGACATGAAGCAATTGATAAATTATTTTTAACTAATCTTTATGATATTCCCTCAACTTGTTGGACAGGTCATCGAGGATTTGCTGAATGGTTAGTTCGTCATTTAAAACCAAAGGTGATTGTTGATCTGGGAGTTGACTGGGGATTTTCAACATTTGCATTTGGAATGCCTAGAATTGGACATGTCTATGGTGTAGATACTTTTGAGGGGGACAAGTTCACTGGTAAAACTGGGGGGCAAAATTATGATTATGTTATTTCAAAAAGAGAAAAACTTTTTATGAAAGACAATGTAACTTTCATACAGGGGTATTTTGATGATATAGCAAAAACCTGGGATAAAAAAATTGACATCTTACATATTGATGGAGACCATTCCTATGATGCAGTTAAAAATGATTTTGAAACTTGGAGTCAATTTGTGAGTGAAGATGGAGTTATCTTACTTCATGATACTTGTGTTGAGACTATAAATGGAAATGAATATGGAGTTAAGCAATTCTTTGAAGAAATTGATTTACCAAAATGTACATTTACTCATACTTTTGGACTTGGTGTTATTTCAAAAAATCAAAAGTTAATTGATTTGATTCAAAATAATTTTGACTTGTCTAAACCTTTATGAAATATATTTTTGAGTATGGTTTATGGGAAAATGATTTTTTTCTTAATGAAATCTTACCAAAAGGAGAAGTTGAGTACATACGACAGGAAAATATTGAGAGTACTGAAAATATTTGTGATGTTTTTGCATTTGCTTATAGATTTCATAATTTTTTTGATATTAGAAACACTATACGAAGAATCAAACCAAAAGTAGTCATCATGACTTCTGATGAGTTTTACCAAGAAAATAATTCAATCTATAATGAACTTGGAAATGAATGTGAATTATTTTTAAGACAATATCATCATTCTGGAAATACTTATACAACAAATACGATTCATATTCCACTTGGTTATACTAATGGTTGTAAAGTTTTTAATATACCAAAAAAATTAAAGTGGTCTTGGTTTGGTGAAATTAAAAATGATAGAATTCAAATGTTAAATCAGTTTCGTCAACTTACATCATATTTGATTGGAAATTCTTTACCGAAAGAAGTAATGTGTAAAATTTATTCAGAATCTGTGTTTGTTCCTTGTGGTCGTGGAAACTCATCTTTGGATTGTTATCGTCTTTATGAAGCATCTATGAATGGTGCAATACCTGTGGTTGTGGGGTCAAAAGAAGAAATTGAATCTACATTCAAATACGAAGAAAATCCTCCTTGGATTTTTGCTGAAACTTGGAATGAAGCAGTAGAAAAATGTATGAGCACTGAAATTAATTCTCAAAGTGTGATAGAATGGTGGAATCGACGAATATCTAAAATAAAAACTAAAGTAAAACAAGTATTATGAAAATTACAATACCCATATCTGTAGGAGAACTCATTGATAAAATTACAATTCTTGAAATAAAATCTTTGTTAGTGAATAACGAATATATAGAAAGAGAATTAAATGAACTTTATAAATTAAGAAGTACAATAACTCAATACATTTTAGATTGTGAAATTAAACTAAAAAAAGTGAATGAAATTCTGTGGAAAATTGAAGATAAAATCAGACAGAAGGAAAAAAATGAAGAATTTGATGAAGAATTTATTGAATTGGCACGGAGTGTTTATATTAACAATGATAAAAGATCTGAAATTAAAAAACAAATTAATGAAAGAACTAATTCTGAATACCGCGAGGTGAAATTTTATGAAAAATATGCTATAATGTCTTCAAATTTGTAAAAAGTATGAATAACTTTGTCAAACTGGCCCTTGAAAATGGTGGATCTATTCATCCGCTTATAATTCCTGCATCTGAGTTACAAGGACCAGCAATTACAAACCCATCTATCTACAATGATAATGGTAGAATTCTTGTAAATCTCAGAAATATTAACTACACTTTATATCATTCTGAGAAGAAAAAGTTTCAGCATCATTGGGGTCCATTGATCTACATTCATCCCGAGAATGATCTTCGTCTTCGCACATGGAATTATATGTGTGAGATGGATGAGAATATGAGAATCAAACGGTATCACCGCATTGATACTTCAAAGCATCCAGATAAAGAACTTTGGGAATTTGTTGGACTTGAAGATGCAAGAATTGTTAGATGGAATGGTAAACTTTACACTTGTGGAGTTAGAAGAGATCTAGATACTATTGGTACAGGAAGAATGGAGTTATGTGAAATTGAAATTACTGAGAATGGTGTAAAAGAAATTAGTCAACATCGTATTCCAACTCCTGGTGATGATAAATCTTATTGTGAAAAGAATTGGATGCCAATTCTTGATATGCCATATCACTTTGTGAAATGGACTAATGGTACTGAAGTTGTTAAGTATGATATTGAAAAAGGTGCGACAGAAACTGTAAAACTTGTTGATTATAAGGAACTTGGTTGCATTGATCTTCGTGGAGGATCGCAAATTATTCCATTTGGTGATGAATATAGATTCTGTTTAAATCATGAAACTTTCCTGTTTCAAAGTGAACAAAATAGAAAGGATGGAATCTATAAGCATAGATTTACAGTTTGGGATAAAGATTGGAACATTATAAAAGTATCTCCACAGTTTTCTTTCTTGAATGCTGAGATTGAGTTTGCAGTGGGTATGTGTGAGTATGGTGATGATTATCTAATGACCTTTGGGTTTCAAGATAATGCTGCTTATCTCCTTAGAGTATCGCAAAAATTTGTTCAAGATTTTATTTTTAATGAGCAATTGAGTTAAATTTATGAAGATCAATACTTATCATATAAATTGTTATGGCAGTGTTACGAATTTATGTGAGATTGGATCAAAATATGGAACTGATAAATCACCTGTTTTCAATAATTTGAGCAAAAATTATTATAATCAAGAATATAGACATTCATATACTTCGTTTTATTCTATTTTGTTTTCTACTTTAAAAAATAAAACAATAAATTTTGGGGAAATTGGAATTGCTCACAATGCTTCAATTAAAATGTGGAGAGAATATTTTTCAAATGCAAAAATATATGCTTGGGATGGGTCTATTGAAAATATAAAGAAAGCAGAAAATGATCATCTAAATGATGTTGTATATGATTATATGCATACCTCATATGAAGAATCTATTCAAAAGGCATTTTTGAATAGTGAAGTAAAATTTGATGTATTACTTGATGATGCAAGTCATTTTTTCTGGGATCAAATAAGAGTAATTCGTTTATGTACTGATTATTTGAAAACTGGATCTCTTTTGATTATTGAAGATATTGATAAAAATTTACCAAATACAGATTACATAACAGAGATTACGAAGTATGGTCATGATAAATTTTTTGATGATATTTCATTTATTGAGTTTGATCATAAAAATACTGAATTGGGAGACTTTAATAATGATAAAATTATTTTAATGGTGGCAAAATAAATGAGTTTAGATTATAGAAATTGTATTAATTTTGCACTTCCATATTTGCCTATGAATTCAATAGTGATTGATGTTGGATGTAATATCGATCCGATAGTAGAAATGAACTATGCGGAGTGGATTGAAAATTGGAATGATGACTTTACTTTTCTTGTACTGGAAAGTCTACCTAAAGCAAAATGTATTGGTATAGAACCCCTACATTGGGAAACTTATGAAAAAAGATGGGAAAATGATCCTAGGGTTGATTTATTCAAAATAGGTTTATCTGATAGAAATTGTTTTGAAACAATATTTTTTCCTGGAGTTCATCATGTTATTTCTAGTTTTTATAAACAAGAATTTTTTAATCAATATGATGTTCAAACTAAAGAAGTTGAATGCAAAACATTAGATGCATTAAGTTCTGAATTAAACTTGGAGCACATTGATTACTTAAAAATTGATACAGAGGGAGCAGAGTATAAAATACTTTCAGGTTCAACAACACTTCTTGAAGACAAAAAAATATCCTTTATTCAATTTGAATATGGTCTTTCGGACAATACTATACCTTCTGTAGAACTAATTTGTAACTTGTTAAGTGAATATGACTATAAAGAAGTTTTAACTTCTGGAAGAGAAAAACTGTGGGTAAATGGACAGATATATAAAACAATGAATTAAAAATTTATATGAAAACAAATAATAAAATTTCATTGATATGTGCCTGCAAAAATAGAATTAAACCTCTTTTAATTTCTTTGGCGTCATGGTTATTGATTGATGAGATTGTAGAAATTATTATTGTTGATTGGAACTCGGATGAACCAATTGATTATATTACTAATTTGGATCCTAAAATTAAAGTAATAAGAGTCTCTGATCAAGAATTTTTTAATCAACCACAACCATTAAATTTAGCATTAAAACTTTGTACTCAAGAATTTGTAATAAAAGTCGATTCTGATCATGTTTTTAATCCTTATTGGAATTTCTTTGATAGGTATGTGATTGATGATAATTCTTTTGTTTGTGGAGATCCTAGTATTAGTAATATAGATGGATCTGTACAACCTTATTTTGTATATTTAAGAGGAATTCTTTATATTAAAAGAAAGTTTTTGGAAACAGTTGGTGCATGGAACGAAAATATGGGAGAATATTATGGTGGAGAAGATGGTGAGATAGAAAATAGATTGGAATTATATGGATTAACCAAGCAAAAATTAAACTTGGATTATACACTTATACATATTCCACATTCAAATAAGGAAAGAATTTCAAATTTTAAGGGATATACTTCTAATACTAATTTGAATGAGTCTGTAAGAGGGCAGTTATCTCAAGGTTTGAGTGGAAATGAATTAGAATGGAATGTTGAATATGTTTTAGCTGAGAGTCATATTAATTCTAATGTACAAACATTCTATAATTCTACTTCTTACTATGTTGAACCAAAAACAAACTGGGACATAATTCAATTAGACGATCAAAATTATATTGCGAACATGGTATAATAGTATGAATAAGATAGTTTTTAAAAGGAGATAAAAATATGATACTAGATTTTGATTATGTCTATGACAAATATAATTTGAATGTTTCTGGACTCCTTCATATTGGCGGACATTATGGTGGTGAGTTGCAGAAATATAAGTCTCATAATATAAACAATATTGTTTTGTTTGAACCATTATCTTCAAACTTTTTAGTACTAAGTGAGGCAGTAAAGAATATTGGTGGAAATATTGTTGCCCATCAAGTTGCTCTTGGGAATGATAACCGAAAGGTTACAATGAACATCAGTAGCAATGAGGCACAGAGTAGTTCTATTCTCACTCCAAAGGTTCATCTGACTGCACATCCAGAAGTTTCTTTTTCTGGAACTGAAGAAGTTGAGATGAAGAAACTTGATGATTATGATTATAAAGATTATAATATGATCGTTGTCGATGTTCAGGGATACGAACTTGAAGTTCTGAAAGGAGCATCTCAAACATTGCACAATATCGATTACATTTATTGTGAAGTTAATCGTGATGAAGTTTATGAAGGTAATGCAAGAGTAGAAGAAATTGATGAGTTTCTTTCTACTTATGGATTTAAAAGAGTAGAAACTCAATGGTATTATACTGAGGTATGGGGGGATGCTTTGTACATGAAAGAAAAAAAATCTAGCCCTAATGTTTCATTAATTTGTGTATGTAAGAATCGTCTTGAGTCTCTTAGAGTTTCTTTAAGTTCTTGGTTACTTTTTGATTCAATTAAAGAAATTATTATTATAGATTGGGATTCTGAAAAACCAATTCATAATTTGACTCAGTGGGATCCTAGAATCAAAGTGATTCATGTGAATAATAAAAAATATTTTAATTTAGCACAACCACTGAATCTTGCCGCAAGTCAGGCAACTGGAGATTATATTTTGAAGGTTGATACTGATTATATAATAAATCCATATTATAATTTCTTAGAATCTTATTCAATTGATGAAACTTGTTTTGTGAGCGGTGCTCACGATGCTCCAGATTTGGTTTATGATATTAATGAAGGTGGAGAATATGCCGTAGATATGGCGAAGAATGAATTTATGAATGTTGTTGATTATGTGAATTGTTTCAGTCACTACTTCAGATATTTGAGAGGAATGCTTTATGTATCAAGAGATAATTTTTTAAGAGTAAATGGATATGATGAATCAATTCATACTTATGGATTTGAAGATGGCGATATGGAAACCAGACTCAAATCATTGGGATTAACACATAAGAAGATTTCTTACGATCATTCTTTAATTCATATCCCACATTCCGATAAGAAAAGAATAGAAAATTGTAAGTATGATTTGCATGATGAAAAGGAAATAAGATATAATCTTTCTCATTTCTATAGTGGAGATATACTAGAAGCACAAACTTATTATGGAGTTGTAAGTCGTTTAGTGCAAAAAAATGGAGATGTTTCTAGAAGAAAAGGACGTAAAATAACTTGGAAAATTAATCAGATTGACGATCAAAACTATGTTGCTGAAGATACAATTATGTTAAAATTAAAAGAATTTCCATCTGTTAATTATGTAAGTCTTGAAGAAAGTACAGATCGTCAAACAACTCTTGTAAATCAATTCTATGAACATGGAATTACTAATATCAATTCTGTGATTTCAAAAAGATTTGCAGAATCAAATGATGTAGTTACTGGTAAGTATGCTTATACTCTGAATGATGGCACAAAAGGATGTGTAGTATCTCATCTTAAAGCAATCAAAAACTGGTATGAGAATACTGATGAAGACTATGGATTCTTCTGTGAGGATGATCTGAGTCTTGAAACTATTCAGTACTGGAACTTTACATGGGAAGAATTTATTAAAAAAATTCCTTTGGATGCTGAGTGTGTTCAACTTCTTACTATTCGTGGTGACTTTGAAACCTTTGAACTCCGTGAGAGGCAGTGGAATGATTGGGCAGCAACAGCATATATTATCACTAGAGATTATGCGAAGATGTTAATTGATACTTACATTCGAAATAATACTTATCATCTTGAGGTGCCAAATTCTGAGGTAATGCCTTTGATTGAAAATATTTTATTCTCTGGTAAGACTTATACTGCTCCTTTATTTGTAGAAAATATAGAATTTAATTCTACATTTGTCGGTTCTGATGATGATGTTAATGATGGACAAAAGAGAGATCATTATTATGCTCATGATACAGTGTTGAATTATTGGAAAGGAAATTTGCAAGAGAAGAAGATACCTAAAAGTAAATCATTTACTATTAAACCTCGCAAACCTAAGTCAAAAATCGTTGATTGCTTTCCATATTTTAATGAGAAAGAAATTCTAGAATTGAGAATTAATTTACTTAAAGATCATGTGGATAAATTTGTAATTGTTGATGCAAATAAATCTTTTACTGGAAAAGAAAAACCATTTACATGTAAAAATACACTTAAAGAACTTGGTCTGTGGGATGAAAATAAAATTCAAGTAATTGAACTTGATTTACATTCTGATGATGATGAAATTGATTTTACTGATACTGACAGGCATTTCAATCATAATGATCCCAAATTGATGCTAATTGGATCTCGTGAGAGGATGCAAAGAAATGCACTTCTTTCTATTGTAGATCAATTTGATGATGAAACTGTGTTTATTGTGAGTGATTGTGATGAAATAATTAATCCAGAACATCTTACTTATGTTCCTAATATTATTAGAAGTAATCCAAATATTATCTTTAAAATTCCCTTGGTATATTGTGAAGGTAGAGCAGATTTAAGATTGTTTTATGAATCAAATAATAATCCAGTTCAATGGGACTGCTCTATGTTCTTGGCGACAAAAAATCAGTTAAAAACTCATACGCCAAATGAAATTAGATCTAATTTTAATATTTCTTATCCCATTTCATATATTGGTCAATATGAAAATGAAAATTATCTAAGATATGAAGATATGGGATGGCATTTTAGTTGGATGGGGGATACTGATAGAAAGAAATTAAAATCTTTATCTTATAGTCATTATGATCATGAATTTGAACATATCATTTATAAAAAATGTTCTGGAAAGTTGATGGAAGAATTCATAGAAAATCATAAAGCAGAGGAAGGAAATATTAGTGTTTCTGGGCATATTGGAACGGTTATGAAAAAATATCCACAAGAAACTCTTCCTCAAATTATTTTTGATTTACCAAGAGTTAAAGAATTTTTATTGCCGAGTATTTCATCAAAATCTGAATTTGAAGAATTACTTACGAAATATTCTTTAGATACTGAAAATGCAGATCATAATTTTGCATTGGGCGTTTGGTATGAAAATCAAGGTCATACTGCACCTGCACTTTCATATTATCTAAGATGTGCTGAGCGAGCAGAAGATGAAGATCTTGCTTACGAGGCTTTAATTCGCGGATCTTATTGTTATGAAAAACAAGGAACAAGAGATGGAAGTTCAAGATCTATGTTGTGGCAAGCACAAGCGTTTCTTCCTCACCGCCCAGAAGCATATTTTCTTCTCAGTCGTTTTGCTGAAAGAAGAGATTGGTGGCAAGATTGTTATCTAAATGCTGATTTAGCTCTTAGGTATTGTAGATTTGATTGTAAATCTTTGAGAACTGATATAGAATATCCAGGAAAATATGGACTTCTCTATGAAAAATCAGTTGCCAGCTGGTGGTGGGGTAAGGGAAAAGAAACCAGACAACTTCTTCAGGAAATCAAGGAAAATTATGAACTTACTCCAGAATATTATGATATTATAGGAAAAAAACTGATGGGATATGCCAGTGGACATGTTCCTGAAGAAGAAATTAAATATAATAAAAGTAGATATGGTGATTTTAGATTTGAATTTGATGGATTAGAAAGAATTGAAAGGAATTATTCTCAAGCATTTCAAGATATGTTTATTCTTTCTTTACTTAATGGTAAGAAAAATGGACTTTACTTAGAAATAGGAGCACAAGAACCTTTCTTCCAAAATAATACTGCACTTTTAGAAACTGAATATGATTGGAAAGGTATTTCTATAGAGATTAGGGAAGATCTTTGTAATATGTTTAGACAGCAGAGGAAAAATTCTATTGTTTGTCAAGATGCAACTACAATCGATTATACATATTTGTTAGATGAATTTGGACAAGGAAATGTTTTTGATTATTTGCAGATTGATTGTGAACCATCAAAAACAACCTTTGAGATTCTTCTCATGATTCCATTTGAAAAATACCAGTTTGGTATTATTACTTATGAGCATGATCATTATGTAGATATGACCAATTCTTATAGAAACAAGTCAAGGGAATATTTGGAATCAAAGGGATATAAACTCATTGTAACGAACATTTCTGCTAATGAGTTCTGCCCATTTGAGGATTGGTGGTATCATCCAGATCTAATTGATCAAGAAATGGTAAATAAGATGAAAAATATTTCTGATGTCACTGATGTTAGAAAATACATGTTCAATTAAATAGAAAGATAAAATGAATTTTACAATTTATTCAAAAGAAAATTGCCCATACTGTCATAAAGTTAAAACTGTTCTTGAGTTGACAGGAAATAGGTTTGTGGTGTATAATTTGGGAGAAGACTTTACTAAGGAAGAATTCTATTCTGAATTTGGTGAAGGTTCTACTTTTCCACAAGTTCTTTGTGATGATCAAAAACTTGGTGGATGTGTGGATACAGTTAAATTTTTAAAAGAAAAACAAGTTGTTAGATAAGAACCTAAATAAAAATGGCAATCATGGTATGAACCGTGGTGTCGAATTGATTCTCTCAGGAGGAAAAAGAAAGCAGACCTATCCATTTCATATCATTTTTGAAAAGATGATTTGCTTTCTAAAACGGGAAGTAACCATCTATTTTGAATTTTCCTTCAAATTGAGGAAAAGAGATCAGTAATTTCCCGGAGAAAAGAAATGTTAGCAATCAGTCTAGTATTCGGTTCATTTTTAACCGTTTTATTTCTTATAGTGGGACTTATAGGTGGTTGGGTGGCCAGAGAGTATATGATGAACTATCGGGAGATTCCAAGACCTCATCCCGAAATGTTCGATAATCAAGGAAACTTGATTCCAGATGAGGTCATAGCATTTAATTTTGAAAACTATCATGACTACGACGACACAGAAGAAGACGACGATTAAACCAAAAACTGTAGTAGCAAAAGAACCTGCAGTAATTGAAGAACTTCCAGTAAATCCATTTTCATATGAAGTTTTGAATCTTGTATCAAAACAGCGTTCAAATGTGAAAAAGGTTGAAGTTCTTAAAAAATATGATCATCCTTCCTTGAAGGCATTGTTTATTTGGAATTTTGATGAAAGTATTGTTTCAGTTCTTCCTCCAGGGGAAGTTCCTTATGCTGCAACAAGTGAGCAAAATTCTTTCAGTGGAACTCTTTCTGAAAAGATTGAAGATGCTGTAAGCAAAATGAGTGAGATGGGATCTAATTCTCTTGGTTCTCAGGATCAAGGTAGATCATCAATTCGTAAAGAATATCAAAAATTTTATAATTTTCTAAAAGGTGGTAATGATAGTCTAAGTTCTCTTCGTAGAGAAAGTATGTTTATCAATATTCTTCAAGGTCTTCATCCACTAGAAGCAGAAATTCTAATTCTTGTAAAAGATAAGAAACTTGATACCAAGTATAAGATTAGTAAAGAAATTGTTTCAGAGGCATATCCTGATATCCAGTGGGGAAATCGAGTATAAATTTAATTTTTAATTATGAGGAAATAACTTTGGAAAATACAACTAAAGACGATCCAATGTCAGCAGAACAAGAAAAGACATTCACTAAAGAGAATATAAAGGAAGTTTGGTCCAGTCAAGAACGGGAAACTTCCAAGTCTCGCTATGGGTGTGAAATTCTACAAGAAAAGTGTACTAAACAAGATGCAAAAAATAAGCAATTGCCTATTGATTCGTATCTAGTCACTTACATGATTGATGATAATATTTTTTATGATATTATTAGGGCAAGTAAAAGAGTTGATATTTTTGACATGTATTATGATAAATTTGGAAACTGTCTTAAATCTATGGAGTGGACTGATGGTAGAATAAGTCCTAGACTCTGGGGATATAAACCACCTCAAACCAAAAAGAGAAAATGATTTCAAAAATACTGGGAAAAATTTTCCGGTATTTTTTTGTTTGTACAGGATTTTATAAATAACTAAAAAGACGAAAAAACATGAAATCGTTTAATCAATTTTTGCAAGAATCATATTTGAATGAAGAACCTGCTGGTAGACCAATGAAGAAAAGAAAACCTGGTGGACCAACATATGAACAAGAAATGCAAAAAATAAACGCTAGAGAGGCTGAGGCGGCGGCAAGAAAAGCACAGAGGGGTCCAACAGGTGCTGCTGCGGATTCTACGACACAATTTAGACGACAGGGAACTACTACTAATGTTTCTGGACCAGATGTGAGGGGGGGAACTGAAAAGGCGGGGGCATTAGCATTAAGGCCAGAACCTGGTGCATTAGCAAAAACGCCAAAGTCTTCTGGTGCATTAGAAAAAACATCAAAATCTGGTATTAGGGGAGAAAATGGAACAGGTGGTGAAATGGTAAAGGCACAAGAACCTGGTAAATTAGCACGTTCTACTGGTAGGAATCCGAGTATTCCAGATGCTATGCTGAGAGGAGCACAAGATGCTGCAAATAAACCTCCTGCCACACCTAAACCTCCTGCTTCTACACCTACTAAACCTTCTTCTTCTGTAGGAAAACCACCAGCACTTTCTTCAACCAATGCGAGAAGGGCAGCTGCAGAAGCAAAGAAAGCAGCAGCAAAGGCTGGAAGTGGTCCAGGCGGAAAAGCAATCGTCACTCCAGCACCATCTTCTGGTCCAGGTGGCGGCCCTGGAGGTGGCGGCCCTGGCGGTGGCGGCCCTGGAGGTGGCGGCCCTGGAGGTGGCGGCCCTGGCGGTGGCGGCCCAAAACCACCAACTGGACCAAAATTAAAAGTTCCTGCAGGTGCTAAAAAAGCACTTAGAATTGGTGGTAAATTACTGGGCCCAGCGGCCGCTGCTCTTGATGTTGCCGATGAGAGATCAAAGGGATCTGGATGGTTAAGATCATTGGCAAAAGGTGCCGTAGTTGCCGCTGGTGGTGCCGCTGGTGGTGCTGCTGGAACTGCTGCTGGTCCAGTTGGAACATTTGCTGGTGCTACAGGTGGTGCGATGGCAGCATCTAAGGCATTTGATGTTGTTGCTGGAAAGAATGCAAGAGAAAGAGCAGCAGATAGAATGGCGAATCGCCAAAGACAAGCAGGAACTGCTGTTAAAGGTATTGGTGGTAAAACTACATTCAGTCAAACCAAACCAGGTGGTGCTGGATTCATGTCAACTGGTTCTGGATCACAAAGAAAAACAGTTCAACTTGCCAAGACTGGTGTAGTTCAACGAGGTGGACAATCTGTTGCGGGTCATCTTGCATTCAAGACAGATTCGAAAGGTCAAAAACAAGCAGTCTATAAGGCACCACCTGCTCCTGGAACTGGAACTAAAAATCCATTAGAAAGAATTGGTAGATCTTTATTTAAAGGTGCTTATAAGCAATCTGATGCCGCGAATGCTGCTAGAAACCTTGCTGCTGCAAGACAGAATGATGCTAATCGCCAAAAAGCACTTGGAGTCAAGTTCGGTCCTGGTAAATAAAACTTTATCTTAAGTTATAAAACTACTTGACTAAATATTCACAATGAGGTTATAATACCTCTACGTTCAACCCATAAGGGTCGGAAGTAAGCCGACGTGGAACGGATCGTTCATCTATGGAAACACTCTTACTCAGTTGTCTTCAGGCACAATTGATTATTGGAAGAGTTATGAAGGCAAATATGCCTCCACAAACTCGTAATAATTTAATTTGGGAAATCAAACAGATTACTCCCAAAGGGTGTAAAATAGACGCAACCGCCGACTGAAGGAACGCTCTTTAACCTAAACCCCTAAGGAGAAAACCTAATGTCACAAGTAAAAGTAAAAACTAATAATAACTGGCAACTTGTTCTAATCAAAAAACAAAAAGAGAAAGAACAACGCGAACATCAAGCAAAACTAGCAATGGCGATGCGCTGATATTCTAGGAGGGATTGATTCCCTCCTTTTTTTATGCTAAAATGAATTGAAAGAATTTTAACCTATGGATAAGGAAAAAGTAAAACTTATCGTTCGTAATTTGGAACTCCTTGTGGATTCTTTGAAGGCAGAAATTTATTCTGATGTATCATCATATCGATTTGATGATATTGTACCAAGAGAAGTAGATTATGATGAAGTATTCGAGGATGACGATGACTAAAAAGGCAAAACAATTGGTAAGGATGCTTGAGAAACTTACAAAACAGGATCATTTATATTCTGGTGAGAAACTCAAAGAAATGAAAGCACAATTGCGAGTTGTAAAAGAAGAACTCGCACAGATCGAAGCACAACACTCAAAAGGATTTGGAAAGAAATGAGACCTATTAAATCAAAAGATCTACTTGAACTTGATAAGAATCTTGAGGTAGTAAAACTTCAATGCTACCCAATCCCAGAACAAGTAATTTGGCAAGCAGGTAAGGGTGATTATTCTGAAGTTCCTATTCATCAAGTGGAAGTTCCTAGCAATCAAAAATGTGGTGAGTGGGTTGTAGAACAACTTCTGGCAAATGAAAGGGGACATTGGGGACCTTTAGAGCATCCACAAATTACATTTTCTTGTGCTGGATTTGTTCATAATGTAATGGTTCAGGCAAGAACTCATCGTATCGGAACTACTTGGGATGTTCAATCTCAACGTTATACTGGTAAGCGTGTAGTCAAAGTTGCGAGTGGGGAACTAGATGTTGAAGAAGTCTTCTATGTGCGTCCTGTGGGGTTCTATACCAATCGTAAGGGAAAGAAGTATGAGTGGACAGGAGAAGATAGACAAGATGAACTACAATGGATTCTGGAGGGGTGTAAGCGTTATGCTGTAAAGTATGATAAGGGTATGTGTGAAGAGCATATTCGTGATTATCTTGCACAAGCAATTCGACAGAACTTTGTAGTTTCATTCAACCTTCGTTCTGTACTTCACTTTATGGATCTTCGTTCTAAACTTGACGCACAACTTGAGATTCAAGCATTATGTGATTCTTTTGCACCCGAACTTCAAAAATGGACTCCAAATGTTTGGGCATACTATGAAGAGAAGCGTCTTCATAAGGCGCGTTTGAGTCCTTAATCTAAATAATCATACACATTATTATAAAAAATGGCAATTTATCCGATTATTCACAAAGAAACTGGTGAGACGAAAGTGATTGAAATGAGCGTTCATGACATCACACAGTGGTATCAGGACAATTCCGAATGGCAAAGGGATTGGTCGCAGGGATCCGCAAGTCCAGGAGAGGTTGGTGAGTGGAAAGATAAACTCATCAGTCGCAATCCTGGATGGAATGATGTTCTTCATAAGGCAAGCAAAGCACCTGGTTCTCGCGTAAAGAAAATCTAATGGCAAGAAGAAAAAGGACGAATGATCAACCAATCGGTGTTGGTCTTACAACCCGCCAAATGAAAAGAAAGAAGGCACTCGGAAGTGAGTATCTATTAGATATTGATCCACTCACAGACAATCAAAGAAAACTTTATGATGCATATGCCGAAGGCAAGCATCTTGTCGCATATGGTTGTGCAGGAACTGGTAAGACTTTCATCACTCTTTATAATGCTCTCCGTGAAGTTCTTGATGAAAGAACTCCTTATGAGAAAATTTATCTGGTTCGTTCTTTAGTTGCTACCAGGGAGATTGGTTTCCTTCCTGGTTCCTATGAGGATAAGTCAGACATCTATCAGATTCCTTATAAGAATATGGTAAAGTATATGTTCCAGATGCCTTCTGATGCAGAGTTTGAGATGCTCTATGGTAATCTTAAGTCACAGGAGACCATTAAGTTCTGGAGTACCTCATTTCTAAGAGGAACCACACTTGATAACTCTATTGTCATTGTAGATGAATTTCAAAACTGTACGGCCCACGAACTTGATTCAATCATTACTCGTGTTGGTGAGAACTCTAAGATTATGTTTTGTGGAGATGCTTCTCAGTCGGATTTGCAGAAATCTAATGAGCGTAATGGAATTGTTGATTTTATGAACATCTTGCGTAAAATGCCATCTATTGATATAATAGAATTTAGTGTTGACGATATTGTTCGTTCTGGACTTGTCAAAGAATACATCCTTGCAAAAATAGAAGTAGGTCTTTAATGTTCAATCATGTTGATGTGACTCTCCCACAACTTGAACGGGAGACTATAGATGGTATTCGATATTATAAAGTTCCTGATGAAGATGAGATTCTAAAACTCTTTTCCATTACTTCTGTTACAAGTCATTTTAATAAAGAAATCTTTGTGAAGTGGCGGAAGAGAGTTGGTGATGAGGAAGCAGACCGTATCACAAAACTTGCAACAAGTCGTGGTACGGATATGCATACTCTTACTGAGTATTTTCTGAAAAATCAAGATCTTCCTACGGATATTCTACCAATTTCAGAGTTTCTTTTTAATATTGCTAAATCAACTCTCAAGAATATTGATAATATTCACTCTCTTGAAGGTTCCCTATATAGTAAGCAATTGGGTATTGCCGGTACGGTCGATTGTATAGGAGAATATAATGGTGAACTAGCAATCATCGACTTTAAAACTTCCAAGAAACCGAAACCAAGAGATTGGATTGATCATTATTTCGTTCAGTGCTGTGCTTATGCTGCAATGTACTACGAACTGACTGGGGTATCAGTCAAAAAATTTGTTATCATTATGTCTTGTGAAGACGGAGAATGTGTAGTTTATGAAGAATACGACAAAGCAAAGTACCTTAAATTGCTCGTCCAATATATTAGAAAATTTGTTGGAGATAAACTTGAGCAGTATGGAACCTAATAAGGAATTAGAACAGGCAATAGAGGATAAGTTTCTAACTCCCTCCAAGTTTTCCCTAGAGATAGAGAAGATTGTTGCAGAGGAGAATATGAACTACATTGATGCTATTTGTCATTATTGTGAGATTAATAAGATTGAGGTAGATTCAATTACGAAACTTGTATCTAAACCTCTCAAAGAACGATTGAAGTATGATGCTATCAATCTAAACTTTATGAAAAAAACTTCACGTGCAAAATTGCCCCTTTAATACTAAACTATATAATAATGCCTGAGTTGGGTGCAATCTTCACAGGTAGATTAGGGGCAGTAATGCCTCTTTTCTTGTATAAATAGTAATGCACCCGACTTAAGAGCAGAAATGTACTATGTTTATCTCTGGGTAAGAGAAGACCGAACTCCTTATTATGTCGGTAAAGGTAAAGAATATAGGGCATATGTGAAGCATACTTGGGGAAAAAGATGGATTTCTCCTCCACCAAAGGATAGAATAGTAATAGTTAAATATTTCGATAACGAAGAAGAAAGTTACTTATTTGAAGAGGAGTTAATATCCATATATAAAAGAAAAAGTGAGGGTGGTATTCTAATTAACAGAAGTATTGGTGGAAAAAATAGAGCAAGTTTAATAAGAAGTAAAGAAGAAAAAGAAAAATTGAGAATTGAATCTGTAAAAAAATATCAACAATCCAAAAAGGGAAAAGAAACTTATAATAAATGGGTGGAGGAAAATAAAGAAAGAGTAAAGGAAATTAAGAAAAAATATAGAGATAATAATAGAGAAAAACTAAATGAAAAAGGTAGAAATAGTAAAACAAAAAAAGAACTTGATAAAAAATATAGAGAAAAAAATAAGGAAAAAATAAAAGAAGTAGATAAGAAATATAGAGAAAAAAATAGAGAAAAATTGAGAGAATATCATAGGCAATATTATGAAAAGAAAAAACTTGAAAAACTTGACACAAACAAGGATTTTTGATATAATTAAAGTGTAAATAAAAAATAGAGTGTAAGGTGTCTCCATTTGAAGTTTATCAGTCATATCTTTCTTTGAAGTCCCATTTTTCTAATCCCAAATACGATTTCTTTAAATACAATAAGAAGGTTAGGGCAACTCTAACTTCTTTTAATAAAAGATCCGATAAATACTGGTTCGAGAAAACCAGTCGAAAATACCCCGATAAAGAAATTGTAGATTTTCTAGTATCAAATTTTGTAGCATCCGATAATGTGAGTAATGTATGGATTGGAGAAATTATAAATTCTGGCGAAAGAACATACCGAGAGTGGATGAAACGACAGCAGAGTTTGACCTACTTGTTCAAAGAACAATCGGAAGAATTACTCTCGGAAACAAAATTAGAAGATGCTTTCAATTGTTCGAAAGGTCATCCACCAATTCTAAAAAAGTTCCTGGGTGGGAAGATTTCTCCTGAAGTTTTAGTTATATACGATAAAATTTTCCAGTTTGGCAAGGTATTTGATACAAAACTACTGGATCCTGTATGGGAAATCGTAAGTTTAAAAATTCGGAAATACAATGCCTTTATACATATTGATGTCTCCGATTATAAACAACTTCTACGGGAAATTGTAAATGAGTAAATTTTTTGACTCTGAACTTATTAGAGAAGAACTTGAAGAAATTAATGATCTTCAAAAGTTCATTTATGGAAGCATTCTTAACTTTGGTTCTATGACCCGTGAAGATAAACTGGAACACATTGAAAAGATGACATTGCTATTAGAAAAGCAACGTATTATGTACACAAGACTTTCTCTTTCTGATGATCCACAAGCGGTTGAAATGAAAGAAAACTTGCGTAAATCTGTGGCTATTATGGGATTCCCTCCCGACACAGATATGAATTTACTTTTCAGTAGTATGAATAAGACCATTGAGTCTCTCAAACAATTCCTTGACAGATGAGACCATCCTTGCTATACTATCCAAGTAATCCAACAAATCCAATTTACCCAAAAAATCCAAAATGAGCTTCTCAGATCTTAAAAAGCAATCTAAACTTGGTTCGCTGACTGCGAAACTGGTTAAAGAAGTAGAAAAAATGAATAATAGTGCATCATCTGGTGATGATCGTATTTGGAAACTCGAATGTGACAAATCGCAAAATGGTTATGCAATCATTCGTTTCCTACCTGCTCCTGACGGTGAAGACCTGCCGTTTGTGAAACTGTATTCCCACGCATTCCAAGGTCCCGGCGGCTGGTTTATAGAGCACAGTTTGACTACTCTGGGACAAAAGGATCCTGTGTCAGAACTGAACTCTGAACTGTGGAACAATGGAACTGATGCTGGCAAAGAGATTGCACGTAAGCAGAAACGTAAACTGACTTATGTTGCCAACATCTACGTCGTCAAGGATCCTGCTAATCCCGCTAACGAAGGCAAAGTCTTTCTTTATAAGTTCGGTAAGAAAATCTTTGATAAGATTACTGCCGCAATGCAACCTGAGTTTGAAGATGAGACTCCTATCGATCCGTTTGATTTCTGGCAGGGTGCTAACTTCAAACTGAAGGCAAAGAACGTTGCCGGTTATCGTAACTATGATTCCAGTGAGTTTGCCGCACAAGGTGCCCTTCTGGACGATGATGAAGAGATGGAAGCAGTGTGGAAGAAGCAGTATTCTCTTGCCGAACTCGTTGCTGCCGATCAGTTCAAGTCTTATGATGAACTGAAGAAGCGTCTTGACTATGTTCTCGGTAACAAAGGAACTCGTCGTCAAGACCCTGAAGTTGCCGATGAGGAAGAGACTTCCCGTGGTCCAGTTCGTGACCTTGATGAAGATCTTCGCACCGAACTGAGCAATCTAAGTTCTTCTAAGTCTTCTTCTTATGATGAAGACGATGATGATACTCTAAGTTACTTTGCAAAACTTGCCGAGTGATAATAACGGGGAGGGTAACCTCCCCTTTTTTATGGCATTGTGATTCTGGTGTTCTCAGTCTTAACTAAACTATCATTAACATACTGAGAAGAAGGTGTATAAGTCATAATCTGTCTCATATCATTCAAGAACTGTTGCAGATATCCTCTTCTCAGTAGGTAAATTCCTCTCTTATCCTCATTCAGTTTAACTTCATACTCATAATTGCTGATACTGGTTATTGGATTCAGAGTTGCCATTGGATCAGATGGTTTGGGAATTGTAAAAGTAGAATCAACGATCTTACCAGCAGGAAGAATTAATCTTCCATTAGAATCTAAGACTTCTGTGGTCTCATAATGATGTACCGAATTTAAGAAATCTCCATATTTTTCTTCTGCATATCTGTAAATATCTCTACTTGATAAGGGCCACTGATCTCTGACTCTGGTGATATTTGCAGTCATGAGAACTACCCAATCAAGTTCGGCACTACCATAAACTTCTTCTGCAACCGTATCAGGTCTTGCACCATCTTTAATCTGATACTTATCGAAAAGAGTGAAGACACTTTGTAGGTCATCACGAAGTTTGATTCTTCTGAATAGATTCTTGACGGTTACATAGTCGTCAGAAGAAGTCCTATGATCCAGAAAGGATTGGTATTGTAAGTCTGGTAGTTCTCTGAAGTATCCCATTTTAGAATCCTACACTATTTGGTGGTGCAATATTATAATCTCCTTCATAAATTGGTTCCAATTCTTTAAATCCTAAGTCCATTACATATGATATTGGGGATCCATCATCATAAGTTGCATAAACTCCTTCACCAGTATAATTGACTGATATATCAGTAAGAGCACATTGTTTGAATAAATTTAAATATGGGTGAATATCTGGACCTTTTCTATAACTTAATTGAAATACATTTGGTGCCTGCAAAAAATTTGCATTTAATGCTCTAGGCGCCATATTCAATTTAAAACTTTTTATTATTGCTCGTATTTCTTCTGCTTCTTTTTTGTTTCTTGGTGTCATTTTAAATGAAAATTTAAATGATCTAAGATTGACTCCATTAAAGAGAAGTTCCATATTTGGGTTCAATATTTGACCACTTTCTCTTGCTAATAATTGATTTAAAGTTAAATTTCCCCCAAATGGTATATTTGCTGCTTGTACTGCAATTGATTTAGTCCAATATTTTATTGCATCCGCATTATCTGCCGTTGCCCCAAAGAATGCTTTTAGCATTTGAGTTGTTTTTGTACCAGCATTTTCAAAATTCAAATCCGTTGACGACTCAAATGCTTTCAATGTGGCACCAGCAACTCCAGCAGTCAATCCATCCAAACTTCCAGCAGCCCAATCAACACTATTACCATCTTGAATATTTGATGGTATTGGCAATATTATGCTCCCCGTCAATTCTTTTGCCTGTTTTGGTGCTAAAACACCTGTATCAAAAGCAACTGTATTTCGAGTTAAATTTCCAGGGCCAGTTCCTTTTATTTTATTATAATCTAAAAGATCCACTCTCAAGTAGTCTGTACTATCTGTTAGTGCTTCGTAAGGATACCTTAATATTCCTGCCATTTATCTTTTCTAACTATTTAGATTAATTTTCCTAAAAGGAAGTTCTTGAAGATCTTTAACTTCTTCATCATAAACCAAATGTAAGGATCCTACAATCTCATCCCAAGTATATTGCCTTATTTGTCCCCAGTGGAAGTTAATTCCTTTGAAACCCCATTTGAATACTTCAGTCACGGCAACAAAAGGGTGTGCGTCATATTGAATATTTGGAGTTTTACAAAAATAAACAAAAATATAAAAGTTTCCAACACTCGGAATTTTTCCGGTTTCATTTATCACACTTAATATTTCCTCCATCAAATCATCAGGATTTTCAATACCAATCAAATCATTCAAAACCGGACGAATGCGATTATACTTGGTATCGGAAGGTCTCTTTTGTTCCCTAACTGTCTTTCTTGGCATTACTTAATACCCAAATCTTGTTCGGTTAGAACTTTAAACTCATATCCACGATCTTTGCAAAACTCTTCTGCTGCCTTCCACTTTGCCTGATTTTTGGCATACTCATAAACCTCATAGATATATCCTTTTGTCCTTCTCTTTTGTGGTATTGGTTCTATTGTCTGCTTCTTTGGTTTGATTTCGATTATATATTTTTTAATAGATCCATTACTTTCTTTGACTTTGATATAAAAATCTGGAAAGTATCTATGAATCTTATTGTCTATTGGAGATCTGTAAGGAAGTGCGATTTCTTCAGACCCCCATTCTAAAATATTCTCATTACTATCACAATAGACCATAAACTTACGTTCCCATAAGGATCTGTATATGATATTAGTTGGATCACCTCTATATTTTTTAGGATTGATTGGTTGATATTTTCCCTTATAGGACATCTAAATATTGATAATAAGACTCATAAAAGATATTTAGATGGCTGTTCCAGCAATTACTTCAATTCCGATGAGGAATGCCAAAATCAATTTTGGTAGTCTGGCATTAACTAATCAATATCAACTTTTTATTACAAATGGTTGGGGTAAGATTGCAAACGGATCAACACCCTTTGTAAATTTTCTTAAAAATCCATTATATGATATTAATTTTAATGCGGAATTTGGAAATACTTTAGGTCTTTTATGTTCTGATGCTTCTTTGCCAACATCTTCTTATGCCACTAGTGAAGTAAAAGATAATTTTATGGGAGTCACGCAAGAATTTGCTCATACGAGATTGTATACTGATATTGACCTAACATTTTATATTGATCGTGATTATAAAGTATTGAGATTTTTTGAGGGGTGGATGGACTATGTTTCTGGAGGTGGACCAGCACAAACTCCTTCCGGAAATGCTTATAGAAGATTTAATTATCCAGATTATTATAAAAATAGTGAAATTTATATTAAAAAATTTGAAAAAGATTTTGCTGCCGATAAGAAAAGTATTAATTATCGATTAATTAATGCATTTCCAAAGGGAATCACAAGTATTCCAGTTTCTTATGGTCCTGCAGAGTTATTGAAAGTTAGTGTGACATTTAATTATGACCGTTATCTTGCGGGGCAGGAATTAGTTACGGCAAAAAATGATCCATTACAGAACTTATTAGATAATACTGATAGAAATGGAAATTATATACCAGGAGAAAAAACTCCTTCTCAACAGGCACAGGATTATTATATTGAAACATCACAAAAGTAAAAATATTTTTGATTTTCTAACCAATAAATAATGATAACTGAATTTCTATAGGTCATTATGCCTTTACCAAAAATCTCTACACCAACATATGAGTTGGAATTGCCTTCGAACGGAAAAAAAATTAAATATCGTCCATTTCTAGTCAGAGAAGAAAAGATTCTGATTATGGCACTAGAATCTGAAGATATGAAACAGATCTCAAGTGCAATCGTTCAAATTCTTTCTGACTGTATTATCACAAAAACTGTAAAAGTCCCGGAACTCTCAACCTTTGATATCGAGTATCTGTTCCTGAATGTTCGTGCCAAATCAGTTGGTGAATCGGTAGAAGTTAATATTACTTGTCCTGATGATGGAGAAACCACCGTTCAAATGGAAATTGATATTGATACTATCAAGGTTCAGAAAAATCCAGAACATACAGATATCATTAAACTAGATAATGTTCTTTCGATGAAACTGAAGTATCCTTCTTTGGATCAGTTTGTTGAAAGTAATTTTGAAGTTGGTGATAATGAAAGTGATGTTGATAAATCTTTGAGTATGATTAGTTCTTGTATTGATATTATCTATGATGCCGAAGATTCTTGGAATGCCTCTGATTCTACAAAGAAAGAATTGGAAGAATTTATAGAACAACTCAATACGAAGCAGTTTAAAGAAATTGAAAAATTCTTTACCACGATGCCTAAACTCTCTCATACGGTGATCGTAAAGAATCCTAAGACCGGTATTGAATCTGAAGTTGTTCTGGAAGGGTTAGCAAGTTTTTTCAGTTGAGTATGGCTCATACTAGCCTTGAGTCATACTATAAGGTGAATTTTGCCTTGATGCAGCATCATAAATACTCATTAACTGATCTTGAAAATATGATTCCTTGGGAAAGGGAAATCTATGTCTCATTACTACAGCAGCATATCGAAGAAGAAAATCTAAAGGCACAACAATCTAGTGGCATCTAACTTCCCGATCTATAAAGCACCATCTATTACAAAGTTGAGTAAGAAGAATATCTCTTCTTCTGTATTTCGTGGTGCTTCTGTAGTAACTGCTGCTCCAAAATTGCAGAAATCTTCTTTTAGTTTTATCAAACCAAAAACTAATATAAATGTAGAATCTTTAGGATCTCAGGAAAATATTTCCAATACACTTTCAGAAACTAATAGAATTCTAGTAGAGATACAGAAACAACTTGCTTTTGATTTTGCAACGAGAATCGCAGAAGAGAAGGCAGTAGTTAAAAAAATAAAAGCAACAGAATCTAAAAAAAGATTTTCTGCAAAAGAAGCAGCAGTTGAATCTGCCAAAAAAATCGGAAGCACTTTAAATAATACCTTTGATAAAGTTATTGCACCAGCAAAAAGTATATTCTCAAAGATAGTTGAATTTTTTCAACTTATTCTAACTGGAATTGCTTTAAATGTTGCATTTAAATGGTTACAGGATCCTTCAAATAGGGCAAAATTAGATTCCGTATTTCAATTTATTGGAGATCATTGGAAAGAAATATTAGCAGTTTTTATTGGAGTAAAAGTTCTTGGTGTTCTTTATAAACTTTATAGGGCAGCAAAACTTATTAAATCAATTGCCGATGCGATAAGAGGTAAAAAAACACAAGTAACAACAACTCCAAGTGGGACTGGCAGTTTACCAAATAAACCTTTAAGTAGAATGAATGAATCTTATGGAAGATTCATCGAAGGAAAATCCAATATTGGTGATAGGGCAAGATTACTTCGTAGAGGTATGATAGGTCCACGCCAATTATTTACTAAAGGCAGTTTTGAAGCATTAAAGGGAACAATAAAATCACCTCTTAAAATAAATCCTGCTACCGGAGTAAGTGGGTTAAGAACACTTGGAGTATCTTTTATTCTTGATCAACTCATGCAAATGGGATTTGGTGCCGTAAGAGCAAAACAGATAGCAGATATGATTGAAAGGTATAAAAAATTACCTAAAAATAAACAACTTGAAGCCCGAAATAAATTAGAACAAAAACTTGCTAAGGAACTTAATTACCAGAAAAGTTCTATGTTTGCATTGGATAAAATACTTTATTTGGGTGGTGAAACTGAAAGTGAAAAAAAATCCAAGTTTGGTGAGGAAGTTCTTAAGGGAATTGGTGGGATGTCTGCTGGTGGATCAGTTCCAGGAAGAGGATCCGGACTGGTTGATAGTGTAAAGGCGATGCTTGCTCCAGGTGAAGAAGTCATTCGCACAGCATCTGCAAATCTATTCAGACCAATTTTGAAGGATATTAATGAAAATGCTGGTAGATTATGGGTTCTGTTCTCTCAAGCAGTTACCAAATTAATTTCTGTAACTGATTATCAAAAAGAAGTATCAAAACAATTCCAAAAAACAATAGAAACTTTTGATAAGTATTTAAAGGATGAGATTTTAAAGAAAAAAACATCCAAAAAAGAGGGTGGTGGATCTACATCTGTTGGATCTAGATCAACAAAACAAACAGTTTCTGCAACACCAAGAACTTATAATTATAATTTGATTTCTCAAGGAGATTCTTCTGGTGGGATGACATTCTTACCGATGAACCTCCCACCGATCAGATCAAAACCACCTGAAATTCCTACACCATCAAACCAGGCAACTGATGTTCCCATAATATCTCCCGTAAATATGGCAAATCCATATATGCAGTTAACTCCAGAACTCTACGGAATATTCGTATAAGATATGGAAACTACACAAGCACAACAACTCAAATTAAATGTAACTAATATCAATAGTTTCCTTGTTAATTCAAATACGGAACTTAGAAGACTTCGTGTAGAAAAAAGTAGATTGTTTGATACTCAAGAAAAACAAATTAAAGTAAAGGAAAAGGAAAACAGAATTGAAAAAAAAGATTTTGGAATAGGTTCTTCATTTAGTAAAATAAAAAGTGCTGTATCGTCTGCTACAGGAAGTATCTTTGATAAAATAAAGGAATTTTTTGGTTTGATTCTTCTCGGAATTTTAGTTAATAATCTTCCCAAAATTTTATCACAACTAGAAGATTTTTTTAATAGTCCAGTCATTAAAACTATAGGATCTATTATAACTGTGATTGGTAATGGTATAATGACTTTTGCAAAAATTGCAATTGAGTTTCCAAAATCTGCTCAGACTCAATTTTTAAAAACAAAGGATGATTTGGAGAAAAAGTTTGATGAGTTAGAAGGCATTTATAGTGCTCTTATTCCAGATTTAGAAAAATATAATCAACAAAAAAATGGACAATCTTCTTCTACCACACAAACAACTACTCCAGTTAGACCAGGGCAACCACTAAATCCACAAACAAATACGAGAATTCCTACAAGTCCTACTACACCTGGAACAACTACTTTACCTGCATTTGCTACGGGTGGAACAGTAAAACCGGAATCAAATAGAAAAGTAACTTCTTCAGCACCAACACCAGGAGGTGGGCAAAGTGGTAGAGCAAAACAGGCAAGGCAGGCATCGGATCAAGGTTTTGCTGGATTTAAAGATGCTGTAGACAAAATTAATGAGAACACTAAACTAGATGAAAGTAATGCAACATCATTTGCAAAAATGTCTTATAATTTTAAGACTTTGAATGATCTTATGGGTGGTGAAAAACCTTCTACTACTCCCCCAGGATCTACTCCCCCAGGACCCCCAGGATCTACTCCTCCAGGATCTCCTGGTTCTGAACCTAGCAGCACACCAACATCCGGATCATTATCGGCATTACTACCTTATGGAAAACCACAATTTACAAGTGGATACAAAACTACATCTAGACCTGGACACCAAGGAGTTGATATTGGAGTTGATGCAAATTCTCCAGTAATTAATACTCAAGATGGTAAGGTAGTGGATATTTATCGTTCATTTGGGGGTCATGGTGATGCTGTTGTAGTACAATATGCTGATGGATTTAAAGGAATTTACGGACATATTAATGCATCAGTTAGAATAGGTGATCAAGTTAAAAGGGGAAGTACAATTGGAAAGGTTAAATATTGGCCTGGCGGTCACGGATATGCAGATAATACTCACCTACATTATGAAAGAGTGAATTCGAAAGGGCAGCATATTAATCCATCTGGTTATGTGAATAGTTTGGAATCACCAAAAACAAATATAAAACAAGCACAACTCACCCCCCTACCAAAAGGGTTGAAACTTGAGGTCTTAGGTGGAGGAAAAGGTGGTGGAAAAAATCTCTCATATAATAAATCAAGTATGGGTGGTAAAAATGTCATGATTATGGCAATTCAACCAGTAGAAACTTTTATTCCTATGCCTTATCCTATGCCAATAGAAAAAGAATCTAGTTCAGAATCTTCAGATCAATATCAAATTTCATCAATATGGAGGGCATAAAATAAATGGCAAACGCATCATTAGCTTCAAATTATGAACATATAGTTATTGATAAAAACGGAACTAGAGTAGATCTTAAACGTGGAACTACTAGTTTTGATTATTATGAAAGCATATTTTCACCAAATATAACAGCATTAATGACATTTGTGGATACTGGCGGATCAACAAAATTTAATCCAAAATATCAAAGTCAAAATAAATTGGGAACAATTTATGATGCATTACCACTTACAAATAATGAAAAGGTAGAGATTAAAATAAGATCTAAACTAGGAACATTGGATTTTATAAAATATCCCTTTTATGTAAATGGATCCACAAACCCACAAAAGGAATCAAACAGAGAGGCAGTTGCATTAAGTTTGATATCAAAACCAGGTAAAGATAGTATACAATCAACAGTATTTCAAAAGTATAATTCTAAAATTAGTGATTCTGTAAAACTTTTATTAAAATTTATAGATATTCCCGAAAATAAAATTCATATTATTGAATCAACGAAAAATTCATATAGTTTTATTGGGAACAGTAGAGAAGTGTTTCAAAATATTATTGACCTAGCACCAAAATCAATCCCTGAAAATGGTGATCCTGGATTTTTCTTTTATGAAACTCAAGATGGATTTAATTTTAGATCAATTGATAGTTTGATCTCTCAAAAACCAAAAGCAACCTACAGAAGAACTGATGTATTGACTTCTGGAGTAGAAGATGATAATAATGATTATAAAATTGCATCGTCTACAATTACTCGCAATCAAGATTTATCTGCAGCATTAAAATCTGGTGTCTATGTTAGTAGAACAATCTTTTGGAATCCAAAGACCTTTGAAAGTACTGAAAAAATAGAAAAAATTAAATTGAAAAATTCTTTAGGTAAAGAAGTTGAAGTGCCTGATGATCTAACAGGATTTTCAAGAACTCATTATAAAATTTTAGATATTGGTATGTTGGAACCTGGTGTTACTGGTGAAAAAAATAATTCTCCGGAAGAATATCAGGCAAAATCTGCTACGAGATATAATATATTATTCAGTCAAATTTTACAAGTGCAAGTTCCTTGCAACCCAAATTTAAGGGCAGGTGATATAATAAAATGCGAATTTGAAACTATCACTCAAGGTTCAAAAGTTCTTAATGCATCTCAAATAGGACATTATTTAATTGTAAATTTATGCCATCATTTTGATCCTTTAAGATCATTTACTTCGATGACAGTTGTTCGTGACACATACGGAATATATACTAGTAAAAAGTAAAAATGAACATCGGATTTGTAGGACACAATTATAAATGGTTTATCGGGCAAGTCCCGCCAAATCAACTTGCAAATAAAAAGGAAAAGGGTGCCTGGGGCAATCGTGTAAAGGTTAGAATTCAAGGATATCACCCAGCAGGACCAGAAGTTACCGATGAAAAACTTCCTTGGGCACTTATATCAAAACCAACTTCTCAAGGAAGTTATAATTATGGGTCCACAGGTCTGGCTGGTGGTGAATGGGTGACCGGACACTTTTTGGATGAAGCCTGCCAAATACCAATTATTACTGGTGTTCTTGGAACAAATCAAATAGAAAATTTGGCCACATTACAAGAAGCAAAGACTGCAGGAACTACTTACTTTAAAAATGTAACGAGATATAATTATGGTATCACGGCAGCAAATCATCAAACAAACGGTGGATCAGACCCAAAAGCATCGGCAAAACCAACAGAAAAAGAAGTTAAAAAATCAGTACCAGAAAACACGGATCCTCCTATAAATAAACCATTAGGTGAAGAAAAGGCAGCATCTGCATCTGCTGCTAAAGAAATTGCTGGAGCGACGACCCTTTCAGCTGCTCTTGCTCGAAACGCACAAAGAGAATTTAGGCAAGGACTAACAGATGCTGGATTTGGACAATTCGTATAGTGATGATAAATATCGATATACGGTGGTAATATTGTAATGGAAACAAAGAAAATTCTTTATAATGGAAAAACATACAGATTAGATGGTCAGTTAGTTCTTGAAGATACTGGTCGAGATCTTAAGGCTTCTAATATATCAGTATCTGAATTTAATACCATATATGCTCAACAAAAAAATACAGTTGTACAACAGGGACCGGGACAATCAGCACCAACACCAAAAATCCCACCATCAGTACCTACAGTAACTAGCACACAAGGAGAACAACCAAATACAAATATATTTTTAGATTCAAAGGGAAATTTTATTTTATCTGAAGCACAGTCCGAGGTAGTGTCCGGTGGTCTGAACAAGCAAATTGATGCCTTACAGAAAATTCCATATGATAACTTAACTCCTTCTGATAAAGAAGTATTAAATAAAGCATTAGCAACTCGTAAAGCACTTTTAGATGCTGCAACTGGTGGAAAATCCGATAAATTAACTGCCTGCGTCGTTAGGTCTCAGCAACCCGATTCTTGGACAATTAAAGGTACTCCAGAATGTCAACAGTTTAATAAATCAGTAACCTATAAAAATTTTGTAAGATTAGCAAGTAAGGAACAAAGTCTTCCTGATCCTTGTGGCACAAGTACCGTAAGTAAAATTAATGTTGCCTTGCGCAATTTCTTTAATAAACTTAAAGTATTTAAAAAATATGGAGAATTGTATGTAAATGGTGCAATCAATAAAGTAACAGAGATTACGAATCTAATTCGTAGCACATCAGCAATTATTGCAGGAGTATTAAAAACTTTAGTTCAAAGAATCAGAAACTTCATTCTCAATAAGATTCGTAAAGCAATTGAGAAAGTAATTAGCGAGATTCTTAATAATCTTGCTAAAACCTTGAAAGATGTTCTACTTCAAGAAATTGTTCAAGTAATTATGTGTAAGTTTGATGATATTATTAAAGGATTGACTAAGCTTGTGAGTGATTTCTTGTTTGGACTAATTGGTAATGTTATTAATGCTGGATTTTGTGCAGCAGAACAATTTGTAAATGCACTTATAAACAATCTGGCAGCATCTATTGACGAAGCACTCGGACCAGTTTTAGATTCAATTAGTGATGTTCTTGGTGGAATTGGAAAAATTGCAGGATCAGTCTTTCAGGCAATTGATTTTATTCTTGGATTTGAATCTTTTCTATGTGCCGAACCAAATTGTCCTAAAATTAAAAACTTTGAAGCATCACCTTGGGTTGGTGCCTCAAAAACTAAAATTGATGCTTTCAGTAATTTTAAAGTTCCAACTGCTGATGGAATAGTTGGTGCAGTAGATACCTGGTTTGGTGGACTTTCAGTATTTGGTTCAAAAATTGGTGATAATCAAGAGGCACTTCCATCATCAATCACTTGTAATACTGGTGCATTCAAATGTGGTCCTCCAAATATTGATTTTTTTGGTGGTGGAGGTATTGGTGCGGTTGGGGATGCAGTTATCAATACAATCGGTCAAGTAGTTGGTGTTAATCTTAAGTTTGGTGGAACTGGATATAAAACTCCACCATTTGTAACATTCAAGGATTCTTGCGGAAATGGTAATTATGCTTCCGGATATACTGAAATTAATGATGCAGGAGAAGTCACAAGAGTTATAATGGTGAATAATGGTAATGGATACTTAGATTCTCCAAATGGATTCGATGAGTTTGGAACTCCAATAACCCTACCGCCGGCAGAATCTAAAGTCAAAACTTTTGTTGCTTGTATTGATAGTTTTAAAATTTTGGATACTGGAATTGAATATTCTGTGGAGGATACTGTCACAATTACTCCAGATGCTCCAGGTCTTAATGTCAGAATTACGATGAATGAGCAAGGGCAGATTATTGCTCTCAATATCATTTCGCCTTCTTGTGGTCTCACAGAGGTTCCAAAAGTTACGATAAATAGTGCAACGGGTGCCGGGGCAGACATCCAACCTATTCTGAAGTTCTATACTCTTGATGCGTATAATGAACTTCAGGATAACAACTATAACAAATATAAATCTCAAGAACTCGTTCAAGTTATTGATTGTGTATATCCTCGTTAATATTTAAAAATGGCAGACCATCCAGAAGTTTTACTTAGTGATAATCCACACGGGATTATGTTTTTTGGTCCTGGAGGTAGGGATGATGATGGCGCACAATATACGCTTGCGACAACATCTGGATCGATGGTTCATTATAATAAGAATGGAAGTAAGGCAGAAATCGTAAGAACTAGTTCTTATGAAATATGTGGTGATGATTTTGCAAAGAATAGGACAACCCTAGAAGATGAAATAATTGCAAAGGCAATTATTGCCGAAAATGGAGATATAATATTAAATGCACAGGAAGGGAACATTAAACTTCTGGCAAAAAACATCTGGATTGAAGCAAATGGTGAAGGTAATAATGGCGTATTTTATGTAAATGCAAACGGACAAATCCAGATCTCATCATCAGATCAATTAGTATTAAGTGGATCTAAAGTTTGCATAAGAGGTCAGGCAGGAATTGATCTTGCATCCGATCATTTTATTAATGTTCTTGGAGAACTAAAGTCTGGATCTCCATTATCAAGTTTGATCGGTTCATTCCTTCCACCACCATTCGCAGATTTATTAAAAGGTATTCAAGCATCGTGTAAGTAATTATGTCATTTCAAGATTTAACAACCTCATCACTAACAACATACAACCCCATTTATGATACTTCAATTGTATTTCCTAAAGGATTTTGGGAACCAGGTTGGGGATCAATTTTAAAGGGGTTCTTTGGCACTGGTAGTTTTGCAAGTGGTGCCACGGCTTCATTATCTGTTGGTCCAGGTCCAACGGCACCTATTAGTACCTGGAGCACTGGAATTGATCTGGCATATGGCACTAAAAACCAATTCGGATTTCATCTTACCGATGGAGCACATACAGTTCTAGGAATAGAACTTAGATCAGAAGTAGTATCAAACTCTTTTACTGGTGCTAGCTCATCTTTGATTGGTGAAACAGTTTCTATAGCTGGTGGCACAGTTTCTGTTGCTGGTGCAGAGACAGTTGCTATTTCTGGAGTATCAGTAGAACTAGCATCTGCTGGGGGACTATTTTTAAATGCTAGAAATTGGGATGTTGCTGCCGCATTTTGGGATAGTAAAAAATCCTTTGATATTCCACATCCTTCAAAAGAAAATCATCGTTTAAGGTATATCTGTGCCGAAGGTCCTTCTGCTGATGTATTTGTAAGAGGTAAATTGAAGGGACAATCAACTATTGAACTTCCAGATTATTGGAAAGATCTAGTTGATGAGGAAAGTATTACTGTCAACCTAACTCCTATCGGTCAGTATCAAGAATTATTTGTTGCAAAAATAGAAGGAACACAGATTCATATCAGAAATAACTCTGCCGGAGCAATTAATTGTTCTTATGTGGTTTATGGTGAAAGAAAGGATACTTCTAGGAATATTTCAGAATACGAAGGCACTTCTCCTGCCGATTATCCAGGAGATAACCGAGAATATATAATCAATGGTGGTAGGAATTACTGATTATGACACAGGATTATCCAAAGAAAACGATCAATTATATAACCTCTGATAATAACTTATTGAATACTTACAATACCGATGCCACTGCCGGTATTGCTTCTTATCCAAATACTATTAGCAAAAAGGTTGTCACTCAAGATTCAACCGGAAGATGGTCGGAACAATATGTGGAACAAGAATGTCCGGTCAAAGATCCACTAAAACAAAAACAAAAAGAACGAGATACTATTGATTCAAGAATATCGTCATTTCAACAAACAAGTGCCATTTTAGACACTAAAATTATGGAAATTAATGGCGCAATTAATTTCAAAAAATCTCAAATTGTAAATCTAGTCTCAACTGCAATTGGTGCCGGATGTTCGTTTATTAGCACCATAGGATCTAATGGAGCACAAAATGTAGGTGGAGTTGCAATTGGTGTCGGACTTACAGTATATAATGACACTGCTAATATAAAGGTTTATACAGATCTTTCTAATTACAGCACAAACAACCCGTTTTCATCAAATGTTACATCATCTTTAACACTTTCAAATGCCGGAACAGGTTATACATCACTCACAGTAGATAATGGTGGATCTTCTGTTGGATCTTATAGTTCAATCCCAACCACGGTAGGGCAACATTCTGGAGCACCATCACCTGCAGCTTGTGCTGGATATGGAAGTTCCGTTATTTCTATTGCCGCAGAATTGACTGCACTAAGAGCTCAAAGGGATTCATATTTAACCAACTTAAATACTCTCAAGAAAAAAACAAAAGTTGAAGAACTTAAGAGATGGGGTCTCAAGAGGTCAGATAAATCCATCGAAGATCAGAAAACCAGTAACCAATCATTAATAGATCTTATCAATTCTCAACCCGAGTTCCAGTAGCCCTTGACAGGTGCCTCAAGATGCCCTATAATACCTAGGTAATCAACACAAGACCAAATGCCTGCCAACACCGAAGAGTTTCTGTCCCGTTGCGTCGTAGATACTCTGGCACGTAAGTTCTATCTTTATTCTAGTGAAGGTGCAGAGAAACTTGTAGAATGTGAAACGGTTGACCAGTTTATGAATGTACTGGAAATAGTTCGCAGTCAAGTAAGTGAAGATTGCCTTGTATATACTAATCCCCTTTGACAAATGGAAAAGTTTACAGTAGAAGAATTCCAAGAAGACTTTGATAACCTACTAGAAAGAGTAGAAGGTGGAGATTCCTTTATTATCACCAGTGAAGGAAAGGAAGTGGTCATAATGCCTGCTGAGGATTATGACCTTATAGTGGATGGTATAGAAGAACACGACGACCTTATCCGAATACACACGGATCACGAAGAAGGTTGTTGAGTCAAGGCAACTTGTAGGTCTTATATGTTGCTTCAAGGCAACTTTATGGGCGGGTACTTTAATGGTAAAAGAGGCTCCTTATAAGGGCTCAATCTGAGTTCAATTCTCGGTCCGCCTATTGACTATTATGATTCTTAGAGTTATAATGGTCTCATACACGGGCGTGTAGTCCAGCGGCAGAGACAGGGCGTTTAAAACGCCTCCAGGGTCGGTTCGAATCCGACCACGCCTACTTAAAATAAATATAAGCTATTGAACTACTCAAATGTCTTATAAAATAACACATTCGTTCAATTGGTATGAGACAGATACTGAAAGATTTATTATTAAGACCTATTTGGTAAATCATATTCCATTTACTTTTGATGATCTTGAAGATATAGTTCAGGATGACCCCGAAATTATAAAAAAAGCAAACGAGCAACTTACACTGACTCCTGAAATCTTTTATCTAAAATCTTTCTACTTAATAGATGAAGAGGCACATCCATTATTATTTGAGATGGATTTAGAGAATCCACAAGACCTACCAGAAGACATTATGCAATTTGATGAGGAAGATTTGATGGGATAAATAAAACATAATAAGGTGTATAAGTAAGAAAAATGCCTCTGAATAAACTTGAAAATTTCATTAAGAATACTGAAGGTCGTATTCTTTATGTAAATCCAAATGACCTTGATGCAACTGATGCGATTACAAATCAAGGAAACTCTTTAACTCAACCATTTAAAACGGTTCAGAGAGCACTTTTAGAAGCAGCAAGATTCTCATATGTTAGGGGAAGCAATAACGATATTGTTGAAAAGACTACAATTTTATTATTTCCTGGTATTCATACAATTGATAACAGACCTGGATTTGCAATCAAAAATGTAAGTGGAACTGCAAAGGCAGTTTCTCCGGCAGGTGCTGAAACAACCGCATCAGATACTTTATCATTAAGTCTCACATCAAACTTTGATTTAACACAAACAGATAATATTCTTTATAAGTTTAACAGTATTAATGGTGGTATTGTTGTACCTAGAGGAACTTCAGTTGTTGGTCTTGACTTAAGAAAGACCAAACTCAGACCACTTTATGTTCCTAATCCAACTGATTCAACACCAAAATCAGCAATCTTTAGAATTACTGGTGCCTGCTACTTCTGGCAGTTCTCTCTCTTTGATGGTGATGAGAGTGGAACAGTTTATACGAGTCCAACAGACTTTTCAGATCTCAATAAAGCAACTCCTACATTCTCTCACCACAAACTGACTGCTTTTGAGTATGCTGATGGTGTCAATATTCCTGCGGGATATGACATTACTGATCTTGACATGTACTATAGTAAGGTTGGTAATGCCTTCAACCTTGCTTCTGGTCGTGATATTGATCAAAAATATCCAAGTGCTCCATTAGGATTTGCAAAACAAAGACCAGAATGGGAAATTGTTGGTGCATTTGGCACAGACCCTATTAACATTTCCTCAATTATTTCTGGTGATGGATTAACTCCTTCTACAATTATTACAGTAACAACTTCTACCCCACATAATTTAACAACAAATACTCCAGTTAAAATTAATGGAGTGGGTACAGTTGATTATAATATTTCAACAAAAGTTCAGAATGTACTAAGTGCCACTGAATTTACTTACCTTTTACCTAATGTAAGAAGTAATTTACCAGCAAGACCAAGTAGATCTGGTGCAACAGTCACAATTGAGACTGATACCGTAGGTGGTGCATCACCTTATATCTTTAATATCTCCATGCGTTCTGTATGGGGTATGAATGGAATGCACGCTGATGGCAGTAAGGCATCAGGTTTCCGTTCGATGGTTGTTGCACAATTCACTGGTGTATCATTACAAAAAGATGACCGTGCATTTGTAAAATATAATCAATCCTCCAGACTTTATGAGGGTATTAATATATCTACAGTAACTGGTGCGGCACTTGCTTCTGGATCATCATCAACAGATACTGCATCGGCATACCACTTAGATTCTAATGCCATTTATAGAAATGGTTGGGATTCCACGCACATTAAAATGACGAATGATGCATTCATTCAAATCGTTTCCGTATTTGCAATTGGATATACCGCACATTTTAAAGGTGAGTCTGGTGGAGATGCCTCTATTACAAACTCAAACTCAAACTTTGGGCAAAATTCATTAGCAGCAACTGGATTTAAGAAAACTGCATTTGTTAAGGATAATACTGCATATGTAACATCAATTATTGCACCAAGAGCAGTTACTTCTGATGAAACTGATATTGATTGGGTATCATTAGATGTTGGACTCACAACTTCCGTTGGTATTACAAGTCATCTATATCTTTATGGATTTACGGCACCTGATGATGTTCCACCTAGTATCATTCAAGGATATAGAATTGGTGCAAGAGTTAATGATCAACTTAATGTTGATATTGGTGCCGGAACAAGCACGGCAAGCATTTATATGTGTGATAACTTCACAACTTTTGCAACTGGAACTAAGAGTAGTGAAAAATCATATACAGTAACTGCCGGACCAACCAATAGTGCCTTTACAATTGGTTCTCACGGATTAAAAACTGGAGAGAAAGTTAGAATTTTAAGCACAGATGGAGATCTTCCTGAAAATATTACTGAAAATACAGTTTATTATGCAATTGCAAGTGATGTTGATTTTACACTTGCCGGAACAGAAATTAAATTAGCAACTTCTTCCACAAATTCTGCAATTGCTTTACCAATTACAGTTTATGGCGGAACTAATCTTCGTATCGTAAGTAGAGTATCTGATAAATCTCCTGGAGATCTTGGATCACCAATTCAATATGATACTACAAATAAAAATTGGTTTATTCATACCGATACAAATAGTGGCATTTATAGGGTACTTGCATCAAATGGTGTTGTTGGGCTGACTGCAAGAACCGATGTTGCATATGTTAAGAGAATTAGTGACTCAAGAAGTATTGATGAAAGAGTCTACAAATTTAGAGTAGTTGTTCCAAAAGAATCTACAAACTCAAGAAATCCTGTAGAAGGATTTGTAATTCAAGAATCAAGTTCAACTGGTATTGGAAGTAACACCTATGCAACAACACCTACAATTACAAGTGTAGATGTTGATTATAACAAAAATCCAAGATTTATTAGTAGTTGTTCAACTGTTTCTACAACAATTACTACGATTTCTGAATTACCACACAATTTGAATGCTGGTGATATTGTTATTGTTAAGTATGTAACCGATGCTACCGGAACTACTTCAGGTGCAGATAATCTTGGATATAACGGAACATTTACCGTAACTTCAATTGTAAATGACAAGACATTTACATATTCAACAACTGATATTTTTGGAGTTACTCACGCCACTGGAACATTCACAAATAATACAAGTTCCAGAACCTTATTCTTACCAAGATTTGAAAGAAATGATTTACAATCAAATTATTACATTTATCGAAATGAAGTCATTAATGAATATAAATCTGGTGTTTCAGATGGCATTTATCACCTCTATGTTCTGAATGCAAAGAATGCTATTCCTGTAGAGTTTGTAACATCAAAATATGGTCAAAATGTCGTGAATCTTTATCCACAATTGGATAGAGATAATACTCAAGATAATCCAATTCCAACGAAAACATTTGCAAATAGATTCCCACTTGGGGATGTATCCACAAATGACATTAAGGGATCTATTACGAGAGAAACCACAGACTCATTCCTACAAGATTTTGGTGTAGGACTTGGTGTATCTGTGGTTTCTAATTCTACATCAAGTGCAACAATTACCTTTGATAGAGAGCACGGACTTGCTGGTATTGTAACTTATAGCACTCTAACTGCTGGATCAGGAAAAACGAATGGAACTTATTATAATGTTAAACTCTTTAATGAGTCAGGTCTTACTACTTGGAATGGTGCCACTGCAAAAGTTGTAGTTTCAAGTAATCAAGTTACGAATGTAAGTATTCAATCCAAAGGATCTGGATATGTAAGTGGCAATACACTGTATTTTGATACGGCAGTAGTTGGGGGATCTGCAAATGCTTCCATCACTCTTGCTACTTCTGGTATTTCGACAAATATCGGTGATGTAGTGCAGTTTACCGGTGCTGGCACAACTTCTGATGGTTACTATCGCATTACATCAGTTCCTGCAAAGAATCAAATTGCAATTGCTAAGACTGCAGGAGACCCTGTAGTAACTAATTCTCAATATGCATTTGTAGTCGCACCTTCAGTAAGAATTGTTTCTACATCATATGATTCGGTAACAGGTATCAGCACATTTAATTGTGCCGCACCACACGGATTACTTGCAGGCAATAAGTTTAAGGTTATAGATTCTAGTAATAATGGTTTAGGAAATTACTTTGTTAATTCCAGAGTTGGTCTCAATACTTTTACAGCAGTTACAAATACTTCAATTTCTGCAACAAATGGTTATGTTCTAAAACACGCGATGTCCACAAATGACGCGACTTCTGATGTTGCCGGAGAAAATGTTGGAGTTCGTGACTTTACATTCTATGATAATGATACTTTAACTTTAGTATCATTTACTTCAGATACACAGATTCAAGTTAGCAGTCCCGTTGCCGGTATTTCAACGACTCAGAGATTCCCACTTGGATCTTATATTCAGGTTGATGCTGAGATTATGAGAATTGTCAGCAGTACTCTAACGGGTTCTGGCAATAATGAAATTACAGTTATTCGTGGTTCTCTTGGAACTACAAAAGCATCTCACGATAATGGTTCAATTATCAAAAAAATTAAACCACTTCCAATTGAATTCAGAAGACCTACAATTCTTCGTGCATCTAACCAAACATTTGAATATCTTGGATATGGTCCAGGAAACTATTCAACTGCACTTCCACAAGTTCAGGTCAGAACACTAACTGAAAAAGAAGCATATCTGGCACAGTCACAACAGAAGTCTTGCGGAACTGTTGTTTATACTGGTATGAATAATGATGGTGACTTCTATATTGGTAATAAGAAGTTAAGTTCCAAGACTGGTAAGGAAGTCGTCTTTGATGCACCAATTCCAACTATTACCGGTCAAGATCCATCGAGATTGAGTGTTGTTTATGATGAAGTAATCGTTAAGGAAAGACTTCTCGTTGAAGGTGGAAACTCTAGAACTATTCTGTCACAATTTGACGGACCTGTTACTTTTAACAAGGAACTGAAGATTAATGCAGCAACGATATACACTTCTCCTGTAAAAATCTCCGATACTACTCAATCAACAGATACCATTAGTGGAGCTCTTCTGATTAGTGGTGGTCTTGGAATTGCCAAGAATCTGAATATTGGTGGTAACACTAATCTCACAGGAACTCTTGGAGTTACTGGTGCTACTACACTTTCCAATACATTAAATGTCACTGCACCAACTACACTTTCTAATACATTAAATGTTACTGGTGTCACAACAGTTTCTAATGCATTTAATGTAACCGGACCGACTTCAATTAATGGAACTTTGAATGTAACTGGTATTACTACAATTAGTGGAACTTTAAATATTGATGGAACTATTAATGGTAGTGGATCACTAATTACTCTGGACGATAATGTTCTCATTAATGGAGAACTAAATGTAACTGGTGACATCACAGCATTCTCTACTTCAGACCAAAGACTGAAGGAAAATATTGTTCCAATCGTAAACCCACTTGCCAAAGTTTTAAAAATTAGTGGTAATACCTATGATTGGGTTCAGGGTTCTGGTAAGGAAGGTTCCGATGTTGGTGTAATTGCACAAGAAATCTTAGAGGTTCTTCCAGAAGCAGTCACAACTAGAGAAACTGGATACTTGGCAGTTCGTTATGAAAAGATTATTCCACTTCTGATTGGGGCAATTAAAGATCTTTCTGCGAAGGTTGAAGATCTCCAGGATCAAATCAACAATAAATAACTAGAAAGTCTTAGAAATGGCAAATTATAATAAGTCTTTTAGTTTTAGGAACGGTGTTCAGGTTGACAACAGTAACTTTGTAGTCAATCCTCTAGGTCTGGTTGGTATCGGCACCAGTGTTCCAACTGAACTTTTAGATGTTCGAGGAACAATTAAAACAACGGGTCTTGTTACAACACGAGATTTATATGTAACTGGAATTGCAACATTTAACCGAATTGATGTTGGATCTACAATTAAAATGTCTAGTGGCATTATTACTGCCACTGCATTTTATGGTAATGGTGCAACTCTTTCCAATCTACCGACTTCACAGTGGGTTGATATTGATGTAGGTCTTGGATTTACCAGCATTTACGCTCAAGGATATGTCGGTATTGCAACAAATGATCCCAGATATGTTCTTCAAGTAGGTGGAAATTATAATCTAGGACAAAATGGAATTGGAATTAACTCCAACGGTAATATTGTTGCTTCTGGGGTGATTACTGCAAGTTCTTTTGTTGGTCAGGGACCATATATTACTGGTATTAATGCGAATAATATTACTGCCGGAACATTATCAAATGATAGACTACCTATCATCAATAATGACAGACTTCCTTCTAATATTAGTATTTCTGGAATTATAACTGCCGCAACTGGTAATTTTGCTAGTTTAAGTGTAGTCTCAATTGCGGCAACTGGTAATGTCAATATTACTGGAATAGTCACGGCACTTGGTGGATTTGTTGGCAATATTACTGGCATTGCTTCTACGGCAATAGTGGCACAAGGTTTAACCGGATCCCCTGATATTAATGTTGGAGTTGTTTCGGCAACTGCACTTAGATCTTTAACTTTAAGTGTTGGAACAGCAGGAACGGCACTTAATGTTCCTTCTTCCGGAAATATTGGTATTGGAACCTCACTACCATCATCTGACTTACAGATTTTAAAGAGAAATGCTCTTGTAGAGATTATTAGCACCTCTGGTCAATCTCGATTAAGTATTGGACAATCTGCCGTTGGTGCCGGAAATAGTAGCGCTCTACTTAGATTTGGAAATACTGCCAAGACATTTGATATTATTAATAATGATACTGGCAGCATCAATTATTATCTACATGCAGGAGCATCCGGGATTAATACTGGAAGGTTTGCCTGGTTATATGGACAATCAAATACAGAACTACTTTCATTAACCTATCAAGGATCTTTGGGACTAGGTATTACCAACCCATCTAATACTTTACATGTTGTAGGAACATCCACAGTTACACAAACCGCATATTTTGGAACTAATGTAGAAATTCTTGGAACATTTAGTCTTGGGTCTGGTGCAAATAAAAGTGTAATTAATCCAACCACCAATTCAGTTTTAAATAAAGTCAATTTAAACGTAACTTCTGGTGTTTCTACAGTTGCAAATATTCAAGTTAGTTCTGGATCATCAATTGGAATCGGAACTAATCGTGCAATTGTAGGTCTTGATGCTCGTGGGCAAATTGGTCTTATTGATACCTTGGGAATTGCAACTAATAGTACAAATGCTATAGGTGGATTAAAATTATATAATCAAGGATCTTCAGCTTTGGTTGATACTGTTGGCATTGGAACAACATCAATTCTCACTGATGCTGATTATGGATCAGGAAGTCTTCAAGTATTTGGTGGAATACGAATTGAATCTGATGGTGATATCTTGATGAGAAATTATGGTGGAATTGGAATTAATTCTTTATCTCCAATTGGAGCAATTGATGCTAGATATGCAAGTCTTACAGCAGCATATAGGGCAACATTTTATCCACCAATTTTAACAATAACAGAAAGAAATACTGCTACTAGTGCATCACTTGTTTCTTCAGGAGCAATCATTTATAATTCAACAACTGGAAATCATCAAGCATATGATGGAAGTTCATGGGCTCCTGTTGGTTTAACAGGAACTCAAAATATTACTGTTGGGGTAATCACCGCAACTAAATTAAATATTGGCACTAGTGGAACAACGATTACTACCAATAATAATCTTGTTGGTATTGGAACTACAAATCCAAGAGGTATCTTGGATCTTGTTTCTACAACAGGTGCTTTCTATCTCCCAAGAATGACAACGGCGCAAAGAGATGCGATGGTTGGTATTTCTAGTGGTGCGATGATTTACAATACATCGGTGAATGAGTTTCAGGGACGCACTGCAGCTGCATGGATCACTATTGCAGTCTAATGAAGTCTTGACATAATCCTTTAATACTGCTAGACTACCTTTGTTGGGGTTGAAGACGAGGTTTTAGGACACTTTAAGAACCGTCTACTGGGTGGCACCAGGGACGGTTTTCTGCTATAATAGTTCCATACGCAATGGAGAACGTGTTTCAACTTCGTCCCCACCAGCAAGATGCACTGGATGCTCTGCAACAGCATTCTAAAGGCATATGCATTTTTCCAACAGGAGGAGGAAAAACCAACGTGGGTATCTTTGATGCCATCAATCAGTTTCTGTCTGATACTCCCAAGACAATTGTAGTCGTTGCTCCGCGCATTCTTCTGGCAGAGCAACTGTCTTCTGAGTATTTGGAGTTTATCACTAATGCTGCCGTTCTTCATATCCACTCCGGAGAAACTAGGCATTTTAGTACAACCAAACCTGCTGAGATTTATAACTGGTCTCGTCGTGCCTACAAGCATCAATTGATCTTCACCACCTATAACTCTCTGCAGCAACTGCAACGTGCTGAGATCAAGGTGGATACGATTTACTTTGATGAGGCACATAACAGCATTCAACGTCACTTCTTTCCTGCCGTAGAGTATTTCTCACAGGAAGCAGATCGTTGCTACTTCTTTACTGCTACCAGAAAAACTTCCGCAACTATCGGTAAACCTGGAATGAACGATGTTGAGGTGTATGGAAACATTATTTGTTCTGTTTCTGCCCCGAAACTTATTCAAGGTGGATTTATTGTTCCTCCTAAAGTCTATTCTCATAAGTCTAAAACTACAGATGAATGTGGTGGATGCCCGTATGATCGTGACAAGCATAATCTCATCGATATTATCAACACTTATGGAATGAATAAGATTCTTGTTGTATCCAAAAAAACCAAAGATATTGTTGGTCTTACCACACAAACTGACTTCCAAACTCAAATGGAAGAAATGGGATACGATGTACTTCATATTTCCAGCAAGTTTGGTGCGTTCATTAACAACCAAAAAGTCAATCGGGAAGTGTTTTTCAATACTCTCAATTCTTATGGTAAAGATGTAGAAAAAAAGTTTGTTGTATTACACTTTGATATTCTTTCCGAGGGATTGAATATTTCTTGCCTAAATGGTGTAGTCTTTCAGCGTAATACTGATTACATTAAAATCTTGCAAACTGTTGGTCGTGCCATTCGTTTGGATCCCAGGGATGTTAAAGGTATGCAAAATGGAACAATTACTCCTGGTAGTGTGAATACATACAATAAGCAGTTTGGTCTTGTTATAACTCCTGTCTTTGATAAAGTTGGCATTAATACTGCAACCAAAATTAATAATTGTTTGGATGCCGTCTTTAATCGTGGGGAATTGGTAGATAGTGTAATTAGAAAGTAATATATGGGCGGCAACTTGTGTCTTGGCGGATTGTAGTTGCGTAAGTCCCACATTTATGGTATAAATAGTAATAAGTCACGCCAAGACACAAATGTATTACACTTATGCTTACCTTCGGAAGAAAGATAGAACTCCCTATTATATTGGAAAGGGGCAAAAAAGAAGAATGTTTGCCGAACATTTAAGGGGAAACGGAAGTTTTACTCCAAAGAATAGGGGCAGAATTATAATATTAAAATACTTTGTTGATGAAATAGAGGCATATAAACACGAAATGTATATGATTTATGTTCTTGGTAGAAAAGATTTGGGGACGGGTATTCTAATCAACATTAGCGATGGTGGTGAAGGTTCTTCTAATGTTTCACAAAAAACAAGGGAATTAATTAGCAAAGCGCATAAAGGAAAAGTTTATAATGAAGAAACAAGAAGAAAAATAAGCGAATCTCATAAGGGAATTAAATGCCCAGACCACCTTAAAGAACATTATAGTGAGATGTATTCTGGGAAGGGAAATCCAAATTATGGAAAAAAACATTCTCCAGAAACTCTCGCAAAAATAAGTGTCGGAACAAGAGGAAAAAATCTTAAAACAAGATGGTATATAACTCCAAATGGTGATAAAATAAAAATAGATAATTTAAGAGAATATTGTGAAAAAAATAATCTAAATCATATCTGTATGATAAACTTACACAACGGACACTGTAGATCATACAAAGGATACACTAAAGCACCATAAAACCCGCTCTGGTGCCCTTGTAGCAGGTGATCTGCCCTCCTACACCAAATCCTACGGTCTGGTCATCTGCCCGACCTTTGACAAGGCATCTACGGGCACTGCCCAGAAGGTCCAGAACGTCGTGGACATTATCTTCAACCAGGGTGAGGTGGCATTCAGCACGATCAATCGGTAGGGGGGTTGACACCCTCTTTTTTTTAGCCTATAATAAGAGGGTTGAAAGGCAGATGCTCTTGCTGACGCACTTTCACTATTGTACATCGCATTATTCTAAATGAAATTTAAAAAGATTAACGTCCCTTGTGGCGTACCCAATTTGGATTGGTTCAAGAATCTTGAACTTCCCACGTTCCGAACTGCAAAAGTGGTTGGACTTGAAATCCGTGATTGTTCCTCCATCATTTACACTAATGATAGGGGTCAGGAAATCAACGTTGCCCGATCAACTGGAACGGACTATGTGAATCGGGAAAAGATCAGGAACAGTATTGAAGTGAATGGTATTCAGGTTGATGTTATTCCACCTGTAATTCTTCCCGATGGAATTTCTGTTGATGGTTTTACCCGTGGTGGTGCTCTTAAAGTTCTGGAGCAAGAAAAGTGGGTTTATCTTGTTGTCGATCTGAAAGATGGGTTTTCTATCGAAGATCTGAAAGACGAACTTGGATTGGGGTGCAATAACCATTCCCCTTCAAAACCTGCTACTGAGGATGATTTTGAAGTTCGTCTTCGAAATTGGATTGCACGTCAAGAATCTTCTCCTACTGCTCAAGAGTGTATGAATTGGTGGAACTCTATTCCCCATTCTTTCAGTCAAAAGGTAGTGGAAAATCGTTGCAACAAAGTCGTAAACAACATTATGGCTTCTTCCAGTATGGTTTCCTTCACAAGGAAGCA
>Ga0209500_10000190_pt1 | contig 56539 bp, 49 predicted proteins | sample S_140212_EF_Meta_FD_187323 | JGI IMG/M metagenome (GOLD analysis project Ga0209500, IMG submission 187323) | Freshwater microbial communities from Lake Simoncouche, Canada to study carbon cycling - S_140212_EF_MetaG (SPAdes) (version 2) | ecosystem: Environmental > Aquatic > Freshwater > Lake ... | reverse complement strand
CGGCCGGAGAAATGATCCGCATCGCGCCCGAACTCGATGCCCGGCCCGACCCGCAGCTCGGACCAGGCGAACATTGGAGCCATGAAACGCGCGCCTGGGACGCTCCGGCCTCGACCGAATTCGTCAACCGCCACCTCCACCGGGATCTACGTGAAGTGCGCTTTTCTTTCGCGGCTTTTTCCGACGCACCCCTGACGCCTTTACCATCCGGATTAAGCCGGCTCATCTCCGATGTGCAGATCATCAAGGGCCTGCTGCGTTTCATCACCATCCGTGAAGGCACGATTGAATCGGTCGAAGTTCCGACCCGCGGGCTCTCTAAACATGAGGTCAAGAAGCTGGCGGCGACCTTCGGACGCGGGGACATTGTCCGCCACCCTCACCCCGCCGCGCCAAAGTTACGCTTGGCCAATCATGAGGAATTAAGGGTATTTTGGACGCCTGAGGCGCCGCAGGAACCATAATGTAACAATGCCAGCAGGGCATTTGTTTGCCTGCCGGCCTGCCGAGGTGTTTAATGAGCGGAGTGCCCTGTTTCCCGATGGAAACACGGACAACCTCATACCTTTATGTTTAATCGCGAACTCAGTTGGCTAAGCTTCGATCGTCGAGTCCTCGAACTCGCCGAAGACGACTCCGTCCCCCTCCTCGAGCGCGTTCGCTTCCTCTCCATCGTCAGCTCGAATCTCGACGAATTCTTTGAGATCCGCGTCGCGGGCATCATGCAGCAGGAAGAGTCCGCCAGCCATCCGGCGACCAAGGAGTTCCTCGCCTCCGTCCTGCAACGCACCCGCGACTTGGTCCAGGCCCAGCAACTTTGCTGGAGGCAGAAATTACTGCCGGCGCTCGCCGCCCACGGGATCGAGGTACTCTCCCGCGAGCAGCTAGGCGACAGCGCCCGAACCGAACTGTCCCCTCGCTTTGACCGAGACATCCTGCCTGCGTTGACCCCGTTGGCCATCGATCCTTCGCACCCCTTCCCCGTCCTGACCAACAAAGGACTCTACCTGCTGGCACTGCTTCGTGATCCGGCTTCTGGCGAGCTACGCCGGGCAGTCGTACCCGTACCGCGCATCTTGCCGCGCATCCTCGGCCTCGCAGATCGCAAGAGCTTCACCTTCCTCAGCCAAGTCATTCAGCTATTCATCCACCGGCTCTTCCCGGGACTCGAACTCCAAGGCTCCTGGGCCTTCCGCATCACGCGTAACAGCGATCTCTACGTCGACGAAGAAGAAGCCGTCAATCTGCTCGAAGCTATCGAGGATGAGATCCGTAATCTACGCAAAGGCGCGCCGGTACGGCTGGAAATCGAAGCCGACGTTCCCGAAGGCGAGATGCAGTGGCTCCTGAATTCCATCCATCTTACCTCCGACAACGCGTTCCGCATCCCTGGTCCGGTCAACATGCTCCGTCTAGGAAGCCTGATCGACATGGTCGGTCGACCCGAACTCCTTTACCCCAATTTCGTATCGGTGATTCCTCCCGAGTGCTCGGAACCCACCAAGCTCTACGAACGCATCGCCGAGCATGACATCATTCTCCACCATCCGTACGAATCCTTTTCGCCCGTCGTCGATTTCATCCGCCAGGCCGCTAAAGACGAGACCGTGGTGGCAATCAAACTGACCCTTTACCGAACCAGCGGCGACTCGCCGGTCGTCGAAGCACTCAAGGAGGCCGCGCGTAACGGCAAGCAGGTCACGGCCCTAGTCGAACTCCGCGCCCGGTTCGACGAACTGAACAACATCGAGTGGGCCCGACAGCTCGAGGAGGCCGGAGCGCATGTCGTTTACGGACTCGCCGGCCTCAAGACCCATTGCAAGGCATGTCTCGTTGTGCGTCAGGAAAAAGATGGTCTCCGTCGCTACGCCCACCTCGGTACGGGAAACTACAATCCCAAGACCGCCCGTATCTACACCGACTTCTCCCTGCTGACCTGCGACGAAGAAATCACGGCCGACGTCGGCCTACTCTTCAACGTCCTCACCGGAAACCTCGCCGGCCCCAAGTTCAAACACCTCCTCATCGCACCCTTCGACTTGGCGCGACGCATCGTGGAACTCATCAAGGCCGAGACGGCTAACGCCAAAGCCGGCAAGCCCGCGACGATCTTCGCCAAGGTGAACAGCCTCGTCGACCCTGAGGTAATCAACGCCCTTTACGAAGCATCCCAGGCGGGTGTCCGCATCGAACTCGTGGTGCGTGGCATCTGCTGCCTCAAGCCTGGCATCGCCGGCAAGAGTGAGAACATCCGCGTCCGCAGCTTCCTCGGTCGCTTCCTCGAACACAGCCGACTGTTCCGCTTTGAAAACGCCGAAGCGCAACCCATCCTGCTCATGGGCAGCGCCGACTGGATGCCTCGAAACTTCCAACGCCGCATCGAGTGCGTCTTTCCTTTACGCACCGCCCAAGTGCGCCGTCGCATCGAGGAAGAAATCCTCGCCGTATATAGCGATCGTCAAGGAGATGCCAAAGCCCTTACCAGCGATGGCGAGTACGTGAACTGCGAGCCCATGGGACGACTCGCTCCGGGAGCGCAGGATACTTTCCTGCAGCTGGCAGCTAAGGCTGCGCAAGCTCGCCTCAGCGAACAGACGGAGAAATAGAAGGCCCAAGGCAGATCCGTTCGACGGCTGCATTGAAGCCTTCCGCATCGCCAAGAATCTCCACCTCTAGGCGGACGAACATCAGCGGAATGGGTGGGCGGAAGCGTGCCTGCAGGCGGACAGCATCCTTCTCGGTCGTGATGATCATCTCGGCCTTGGCCTGCATGGCCTGATCGAGCACCTCGTCGAGGTCTTCGTCCGCGAAGGCGTGGTGATCCAGGAAGCGACGGTTGGCGACGATCTTGGCGCCCTGATTCGTCAAGATCTCCTCGAAGCGCTCAGGGGTCGCAATACCGGAGAAAGCGGCGACACGTCGTCCCTTGAGGTCCGACATCGGCAGGCGCTTCGGGCCATCTACCTCGACGAGTTCGCGGGCGCTGTGCGAGCAGGCGATGATCTCGGCTTTAGCGTTATGTCGGCGGATGAGGCTTACGAGCGCCGGATCGGGCGGTCCGACGGACTTCGTCACGAAGACGTACGAAGCGCGGCTCAGATTGGAGATCGGCTCGCGCAGCACGCCGCGAGGCAGAAGCGAACCATTGCCGAAAGGATCACGACTATCGACCAGGAGCAGGTTGATCTGGCCGCGCAGCGGAAGATACTGGAGGCCATCGTCCAGCAGGATCGTGTCCACGCCGAAACGTCGGAGAGCGAAGCGACCTCCCTCCACGCGATCACGGTCGACGATGACGATCACGCCTTCACCGCAGAGATTCTGGGCGAGCATGTAAGGTTCGTCGCCCGCTTCATCGGGACCGACTAGGACCGACTTGCCGTCAGAAACCACGAGCGGATCAGGGCGGCTACCTTGCGTCAGCCAGCGCCAGAAACGCTTCAACATCGAATCGGAAGCTCCCTTATAACCGCGCGAAAGGATGGCCACCTTGCGGCCGCGGGCTGTCAGCACGCGGGCCATCTTCAGCACGATGGGGGTCTTCCCGGTGCCGCCGACGGTGAGATTACCTACGACTACGACCTTACAGCCAAGCGGAGTGTCACGAAACAGACGATTACGATAGAGCCACAGGCGCAAGCGGACCAAGACCTCGAAAATCCACGAAAGGACCTTCAGGAAGGCCCCGAGCAAGGTAGCCCCAGGCCCTTTCCGACGCTCGTAGACTACGTCTACGGCATAACCAGCCACAGCCTCTCCAAGGGAGGAAAAGAACCCTCGATGCTTGGCGGCCATGGACGAATTGATGCAAAGTTGTTTGACGAAGGCAACCATCCCGATTGAGAAGGACGACCCAGCGCCATGCTCGTACACCTGTTGCGCACCAAACTTCTCCGAGCCGAGGTCACCGCGGCCCGGCTCGACTACGAGGGCTCCTTGGCCATCGATCGGGAGCTCATGGCCCTCGTCGGCATGCTTCCTTATGAGAAGATCCTCATCGGAAACCTGGCCAACGGGGAGCGCTTCGAGACCTACGCCATCCCCGCCCCTGCGGGGACGCGCGAAGTCTGCCTAAACGGCGCCACGGCCCACTTAGGCAAGCCTGGCGACCTGCTGGTCATCATGTCCTTCACCCAGGTTGAAGAATCTGCCGCCTCGACCTGGAAACCCCGGACCGCCACCCTCGCCGAGGGTAACCGTCGCATCGTCCGCCTCGAGAACCCAGACGTCCCCACCTCCCTCCTGACCACCTTCCAACGATGAGCTATCGTCTATATATACCCGGACCCCTGACCGTCTCCGATTCAATCATCCAAGCCATGGCTAAACCCATGGTCGGCCACCGTTCTGGCGACTTCGTCAAACTGTACAATGACATGCAGCCCCGCCTGCAGTCCATGTTCTACACCCAAGACCCGGTCTACCTCGCCACCAGTTCGGCTTGGGGCGTGATGGAAGGCGCCCTCCGTAACGTATGCCGCAAGGGCGTACTCAACTGCATGAACGGCGCTTTCTCCGACAAGTGGAACGACGTCGCCAAGCGCTGCGGCAAGTACGCCGAAGCCCTGCAGTTCGACTGGGGTAAGCCCATTGACCCGGAAGCCGTCCGCAAGGCCCTCGCCACCGGAAAGTTCGACTGCATCACCTTCATCCACTCCGAGACCTCCACCGGCACCCTTTCGCCCATCGCCGACATCATGGCCGTGGTCCGCGAGTTCCCAGACGTCATCTCGATTGCCGACACCGTCAGCTCCTTCTCGACCATCCCGATCAAGAAGGACGAGCTCGGTATCGATATCTTCCTCACTGGTTCACAGAAGGCCCTCGCCCTGCCCCCCGGTCTGGCGATCTTCGCCGTTAGCGAGCGCGCCCGTGAACGCGCCAAGCAATCGCCTGATCGCGGCTACTACTTCGACCTAATCGAGTTCCACGACAACCACGTCAAGGGCATGACCCCTTCGACCCCATGCATCTCGCTCTTCTACGGCCTCCAGCAGCGCCTACTGGAAGTCGAAGCCGAAGGCCTCGACAACCGTCATGCCCGCCACATCCGCCTCAATGAACGCATGCGCGCCTGGGGCCTCGCTAAGGGCTTCTCGCTCCTGCCGGAAGTCCAGTTCGGCACCCGCGGCCTCAACTGCTTCAAGAATGACCGCAACGCCGACCTCGAGCGTCTAAACAAGATCCTAAAGTCTCGCCACAAGCTCGTCATCGACGGCGGCTACGGCAAGCTGAAGGGCAAGACCTTCCGCATCTCCAACATGGGAGACGAAACCGACGCCACGATTGCCACGCTGATCGCCGCCCTCGATGACTCCTTCGCCGAGCAGGGAATGTAACCAGATTTGACAATCGGTTATCATCCTACGCATGCGCAAGAAATCATCCAAGTCGTCCGACGAAGTTTCCGCCCCCGCCGGTTCCAAAATCCTAGTCATCGCCGAAAAACCCTCGGTAGCGACCGATCTGGCCAAGGTGCTCAAAGTACCCAAGGCCACCAGCGATTACTTCGAGAACGACAAGTGGGTGATCAGCTCTTCCATCGGTCACGTGGTACGCCTCGTGGACCCAGATGATATCGACCCGAAGTTCAAGCGCTGGACCCTCAAAGATCTCCCCATCGATCCGGTAAAGTTCGACGGAACCGCCAGCCCCGACATCCTCAAGGCCGTCATCAGCGAGCGTAACAATGGCGACCGCTATAAGCTGCTAAAGAAGCTCCTGAGCCGCCCCGACGTCGGTACGGTCGTCAACGCCTGCGACGCCGGCCGCGAAGGCGAACTCATCTTCCACTACGTCTACCAGCTCGCGAAGTGCAAACTGCCTTGCCAGCGCCTTTGGCTGGCAAGCATGACGAACACGGCTATCGCCGAAGCCTTCGACCACCTGCTGCCCGCTTCCGCCAAGCAAGGCCTGCTTGATGCGGCGATCTGTCGCTCCCAAGCCGACTGGCTGGTGGGCATGACGGCTAGCCGTTTCTCAACCATCATCATCGGTGGCGCGAAACGTGAAGTCTTCTCCGTCGGCCGCGTCCAGACCCCCACGCTCATGCTCATCGTAAAGCGTGAGCTGGAGATCCGTAACTTTGTGCCGAAGACCTTCTGGAAAATCGAAGGCGACTTCGGCATTTCCAATGGCGGATACCGCGGCGCCGCTCAGGTGCCTGGCGTCAACGATCGCAAGGAAGCCGAACGCTTCTACGACGAAGCCCAGGCCCGCAAGGTGGCCGAGGAATCGATCAAGATCGGTACCGGCATCGTCACCGACGAGCGTAAGCCAAAGAAGGAAAGTGCTCCTCGCCTCTTTGACCTCACGACCCTCCAGCGCGAAGGTAACCGTCGCTTCGGTTTCTCGGCCAAGACCACCCTGGGCGTCGCCCAGGCGCTCTACGAAAAGCACAAGGCCCTCACCTATCCTCGAACCGATTCACAGTACCTGCCGGAGGATTACCTCCCCAACGCCAAGGCCGCCCTGCAGTCGCTCGAAGGCGCCCACCCAGCTGGCGTCTTCGCCAAGGAAGCACTGCGTAGCGGCTGGGTTGATTCCGCCGGCCGCCGCGTCTTTGACAACAAGAAGGTCAGCGACCACTTCGCCATCATTCCGACCGGCACCGTCCCACACGGCCTGACCGACGTCGAGCAGAAGATCTATGACCTCGTCGTCCGTCGCTTCGTCGCCGTTTTCTTCCCGATGGCTGAGTTCGAGGAAACCGTCCGTACGACCCTCGTCGGTGAACACAATTTCCGCACGACGGGCAAGGTGCTCGTCGTTGCCGGTTGGCGCGCCGTCTGGGGTCAGGAAGCCGAAGCCGAAGAGGACAAGGACAAAGAAGGCTCTGCAAGCCTGCCTGCCCTCGCTTCCGCCGATGGCTCTCCCGCCAAGGCCAAGGTCCACGGCGTCGACGTCAAAGAAGACGCGACCAAGCCGCCGGCCCGCTACAACGAAGCCTCGCTCCTCGGTGCGATGGAAAACGCCGGCAAGCTCGTCGATGACGAAGCCCTCGCCGAAGCGATGAAGGAACGTGGTCTCGGTACCCCCGCGACCCGTGCCGCTACGATCGAAGAACTCCTCTCGAAGACTTACATCGAACGTCAGGGCAAGGAACTCGTCCCGCTCGCCAAGGCTTTCCAGCTCCACCAGTTCCTCCACGCCAAGGAGATGGGCGTCTTCACGGAACCCCAGATGACCGGCGAATGGGAATATAAGCTTAAGCAGATCGAGCACGGCAAGATGGGGCCGCGCGAATTCATGAAGGAGATCAAGGCGCTCCTTGAAATCATCGTGAAGAAAGGCGCTGTAAAGCCGCCTTCGATCGAACTGAACCCGCAGGTCCTTTCCCCCACGGACGGCAAACCGCTCCAGACCGATGGTGAGAAATATTTCTCGCAGGACATGGTCGGGACGACCGATCGCCCCAAGCTGACAATTTATGTCGGTATGAACGGCCACACGATCACCCCGCCCGAAGTCGCCGAACTGATCGAGAAGCGTCGCATCGGCCCCTTCTCCGACTTCCGCTCGATGAAGTCTGGTAAGAATTTCACGGGCTACATCGACCTCGTCGACCCCGACACCATCAAACCCCGCGGCACGGAAGAGAAGACCGAGACACCCCCGGCCCCTGCCGCCGAAGGCGAAGAAGCCAAGCCGGCCAAAGCCCCCCGCAAGACCAAGCCCAAGGCCCCGAGCGGCAAGCTCAAGGCTGTCCTCTACTTCCCACCCCGCGAAGGCGCAGACGGCAACCCAGATGCCTTTGACGCCGAATGGCCTGTCCTTGGCCCCTGCCCTGTCAGCGGCCTCGACGTCCAGCACACGCCGACTGCCGGTTACCGCGTCTGCCCGCACAAGGCCCAGGAAGCCGGCGCGAAGAAGACCTTTAGCCTTAATGCCGAGATGCTCAAGTCGCCGATTTCGGCCGACGACGTCCGCAAGCTTCTCAACGAAGGAAAGACTGGGCTCAAGAAATTCGTCTCCAATCGCACCAAGCGGACCTTTGAAGCCTTCCTTATCGCCGACAAGCAAAAGGGCTGGTGGTTCGAATTTCCTCCCCGCAAACCCCGCGCCGCCAAAGGTGCGCCCGCGGAGAAGAAGTCGGACGAGCCGTTCTGATCAACGCTCCCAGCTTGGACGCGGAATACGCTCTTCGGGCTTTAGCTTAAGTCCTGCCTCCATCGCTCGCAGCTGACGAAGGTCATCCGGAGAGCCGTCCTCTTTAGGCAGCATCCGCTCCGTCCAGTATTTGCGAAACCAACGGTAACCCTCTTCCTGTCGGCCATTCTCCCACATGATGATGGCGCAGATTCGTGCGGCGAACCACGGCGCGTCATGCGACTCCGCAGCTTCCTGGTAATAACGTACGGCGAGCGTGTGATCTTTCAGCTTGGTCTCGGCCAACTGCGCCGCGCAGAGCAGCAAAGGCGCAGGGGCCTTCGAGCGACCGACACCCTCGACCAAGACGTCGATACCGCGACGGGCATACTGCTGGAAGATACGTTGCTGGGTCTCCGCCGGCACCTTGGCATAGCCACCTCTCCGGCGGATCTCCCAATGGGCCATGTCAAAGCCGATAGCATAACCCGTGTTCTCCCAGAAATAACGTGAATGTGGATCGAGCGCGCAGGCCGTCCGCATCAGCGCCTCGCAACCAGGCCGATCCTTACGCTCCCAGAGGACGTAACTCCTGATCCAAGTGAGATCGGCCACGACCGTCCGCATACCGCCGAGAATACCTAGTAACACGCCCTGACCGAGCGTAGGCTCCAGTTCTTTCCGGCCGATTTCGGGAATACTGGGACGAACACTCCGCCAGGAGATTTCGGCGAAGGTGCCGGCGCCGATGACCAGGAGGAGCGCGAGTCCCGAGGCGTAATACCGTCGCATCAGATTTCCCTCCTACGGAAGACGAGGGTGCCGATAAAAAGATAGGCCACCATGTACGCCAAGCCAGAGAGGGCGACTTCCACCACGGCCTCACCTGGCACGCCCGTCGCACCGAGTACCAGCGCATCGCCGATATTGAACTGCTGCAAATTAGGGAGCAAGCGAGTGCTTAGCCAAAGGAAAGCCCCGTAGAGTGCGGAGCCGGTCGGCTTGAGCACAGCATCCTGAGCAATCCACTGGAGCTGACCCGCCACGACAGCCAACGATCCGACCACGACAGCGAAAAGGAAGGTGCGCGCCAGCGCAGAGACCGTCAGCACGATGGCAATAACGACCCCGAGACGGAGCCATTGCAGCAAGACAAACTGCGCCATACCGCCGACACTGAAGATGACCGGCACCTTACCGGCTTGTTCCGCCACGGCGACGAGCTCCTGCTCCCGCGCCCACATCACCGTCCCAAGGAGACCCGAGAGCACAACGACGAAGACGCCAAGGACTGCCCACGCACCAAAGAACTTACCGAGCAGAAATTCCGAACGGCTGAGTGGCTTGGCAAGTAAGGTCAGCGCCGTCTTATTATCAATCTCACTGAAGAAGAGTTGCGCGGTCATCACCACGGAAAGCACGGAGCCGAATAGGAACATCCCGCCGAAACCAAAATCTGCGATAAACTTGAGCTCACCATGACCGAAGTCGAAGACGCGAAAGGAGACCGACGAAAGCACCATGGCAGCGCCCAGGACCATGAGGAACGCGAAGAAACGCTGGCGGACGGCCTCGAGGAAGGTAACCCGGGAGATCCAAAGGGTACGTTGTAAGGATGGATGCATATCAGGCGTCGTGACTACCAGTGACGAGCTCTCGGAAGAGGTCTTCCAATGAGCGTCGAGGATGGGTGACAGAAGTGACCCGCGCACCATGGGTGGCAAGGGCGGCCTCAGCGGCCTCACGGGCGGCCGGCGTCAGAGCTTCAATGGTCATCACATGCCGATCCCGGCGGGCAAGCACATCTTCGACGCGCCCTTCCAGTACCAGCTTGCCCCGATCCATAATTGCGACGCGATCGCAGACTTGCTCGACCTGTCCCAGCAGATGGGAACACAGCACCACAGTCTTCCCTTTATCACGCATCGCATGAATCATCCGGCCGATGGCGGCCGAGCCGACGGGATCGACCCCTGCAGTCGGCTCATCCAGGATGACGAGTTCGGGGTCGTGCACAACAGCTTGGGCGAAGCCGATACGTTGTAGCATACCCTTGGAATAGGTGCCAATCGGGCGATCGGCCGCATCGGTCATGGCGGCGAGGCCAAGTGCATCCTCGACGGCTGCGGTGAGCTCGCCTGGCTTTACCCCGCTAAGGCGAGCGCAATAGGTGACCAGCTCGCGCCCGCTGAGGAACTTATGGAAATACGGTGCCTCCGGCAGAAACCCGGTTCGACTGCGGGCCGCCGCAGTGGCCGATGGATGCCCAAGGATACTGATTTCGCCTGCCGTGGCGGACACGAGACCGAGGACGACCTTCAAAGTGGTACTCTTACCGCAACCATTAGGACCAAGCAAACCGTAGACTTGCCCTCGCGGTATCTCCAAAGACAAGTCGTCGACCGCACGCAGCTTCAGACCGCGGATACCGATTTGGAAATCCTTGGTGAGGTGTCGAACAGAGATGGCTGAGCTCATCGGCGGATGGAAAAATCACGGCAGGTGCGCAGGCCGGAAAAGGTCTTGATCTCTTCGCCGCGGATATGGCCGTCAAGAGACTTGGCAATCTGGTCGGTGAACGCCTCCACCTCGGTCTGCACGCCTTCGGCATGAAGGTAGACCCGGCCATCTGCCAGGTTCTGGACGTACCCAGTCAGGTCATAGCCTCGGGCCAAATCGAGGACTTGGGCTCGAAAACCGACCCCTTGGACATGTCCGGTATACCAGACATCACGATGGGAGACATGGGTTGACATGAAAGGAAGCCTTTGTGATTATTGGTTTACCTTTAGGGACTTATCCACACCAATCCTCTCAGAACATGCACCTCCCCCTCGCATTCCTCAACGGCGAAACCGCCCTTATTATCCTCGTCGTGGTCGTCCTCCTTTTTGGAGGCTCCAAGCTCCCCGAGCTGGCCCGCGGACTGGGTAAGGCTAAGCGTGAATTCAAAAAGGCCTCCGAAGAAGTCGAAGACGAAGTGCGCAATGCCGTCGAAGAAGATGAACGTAAGAAATTCCGCATGAAGCAGATCGAGGAAGAAGAACGTGCAGCTGTCCGAGCCAAGCTCGACGCCGAAGAGCGCGCCAAGCGAGCCCAAGACGGTAAGCAGAACTAAGACCTCGGGGCCTGAAAAGGCCCCTTTTCATTTCCGATGTTCACAGGGTTAGTCCAGGGCGCGGCAAAGGTTACGGCCATCGCCTCCCGTGAGCTTGATGGCGCTCGCCTCACCCTCACCCACCCTCTCCTCTCTTCGGCTAAGCCCGGCGACAGCATTGCAACGAACGGTTGCTGCCTGACCGTCGTGGACCCGAAAGGCCATGAGGCCAGCTTCGACCTACTGGCCGAAACGCTACGCCTGACCAACCTCGGCGACCTGGCCCCTGGCTCGGTCGTCAACATCGAGCCAAGCCTTCTCCCCACCGACCGGATGGGAGGACATTTCGTAACTGGTCATATCGACGGTTGCGGAGAGATCGCCTTCTTCGGCCAAGATGGCGCCGATTGGCGTCTCGATATCAGTGCCTCCGATACGTTCCTCCGACACGTCGTCCGCAAGGGCTGCGTCGCGGTTGACGGCATGTCCTTGACGGTAGCGGATATGATTCCCGGTGGCTTCCGCATCTGGGTCATCCCGCACACACTCGAAGTGACCAACCTTGCCAGCCGTAAAGCCGGCGACCGGGTGAACCTAGAATCCGACCTGCTGGCTAAGTACGCCGAAAAGCTCCTAGGCAAGGCCTAGAGGCTCAAGCGGGGCCGGTAGAAGCCTCGTCCAAGCGGGCCTTCAAGCGAGCGGCGATAGCCTCATCGGCCTCGCCTTCCGCAGGCATGGGCTCGCGGATTAAAGTGACTTCCACCTTAGAAAACGGAATCGGCATGGCAAACCGATCCCAGCTCCGCATCCGCCAGCAAGCATGATAGCGGATGCCCATCACGACAAAAGGACTATGAGTCAGTCGGGCCAGCGATACCGCGCCCGACTTGAACTCAAGGGCAGGACCCTTCGGGCCATCTGGGGTGATGCCGGTATGATTACCGGCGCGCATCAAACGTGTCAGGGTGATCAGGGCGGCGGCGCCGCGCCGATTGGAAGACCCTCGAACGGCGGCAATGCCCATGAACCTAAAGAAAGCGACCAGCCAAGCGCCGTCCTTACTCGTACTAATGAGCGCCGTCACCGGACGCGAGAAGTAGCGGTTGGCGATCCAAGATGACACGAAAAGTTTGTCGTGCCAAAGCAGGAGGACGACCGGTCCCTCGGCGTCATCGATGCGCTCGACGTTACAACGGAATCGCAGGGTAGCCAGCCACAGGCGCAGGAACAGCGCCATCGGCACGACCCAGACCCAATGATACCACGGCACCACCGCCGGGGCTTCAGAAGAATTTCGGGGCGTGTCGGACACGCCTCTCTATCTCACCTAACCACGGACAGTTCAAACAATTACGCCGCGAGCCCCAAGGCCGAACGGACGGAAGGTCGCCGGAGGAGATGCACCAACGGGGTAGCGAAAGATGAAGAGTCGGTCTGGGCCCAGGCGAGCGTCTCAGCCGGCGTGCGCCAGACGATCGCATCCACCTCGAAGCGGGCGAGCTGGGTCAGGTAATCGCCCTTCAGCACATAAGACCGGACGAACTCGTTACCGAGGTCGGGGTGCCACGGAGCGTAATCGATCTCGGTCAATTCCGCAGCCGAAATCCTAATTCCGAGCTCCTCGTACAATTCACGGACGGCAGCCGTATGGTAGTCCTCTCCGGCATCGACATGTCCAGCGCAGGATGAGCTAAGTAGGCCCGGGCAGTTATCCTTGGCATAAGATCGACGCTGCAGGCAGAGCATGCCGTCACCGCGCAGCCAAAAGATATGAATCGCCCGATGAAGCAGGCCACGGCGATGAATCGCCCTCCGAAACTCATGACCGATGACTACGTCACTTTCGTCGACAACATCGAAGACCTCATCCGGGGACTGGCCGACTTCCTTAGGTTTCATCGTCCGAGGTCCATGATGACATTCCAACGCTTGGTCAACTCCCGGTCGTGCTTCTTCCAATCTGGATCCCAAGCGGCGAGCTGATTCCAGAAACGGTCGGAGTGATCCATATGACGGCGATGAGAAAGCTCATGTAGGATGACGTGGTCATGCAACATGGGAGGAAGCAGCACCAGCCGCCAATTCAACGAAAGGGTTCCCGTCGACGAGCAAGAGCCCCAACGGGTGGTCTGGTCCCTGACGCTAACCTGTTGGACGGACACCCCTACCTTGGTGCTCAAACGATCGACCGCGAGTCCCAGCCCAGTCTCAGCGAGTCGACGAATCACACGAACCGCCCCACTCTCCGGATCCGCGGATGGCACGACAAGCTCCACCTTGTCCTCGGTCTTCGAGATACGAATCGCGCCGCGGGAACCTTCCGCCATTTCGATGGCCAGGAGGCGCTCGTCGAGCGTTACCCAAGGAAAACGACGAAGGTGCGAGGTGAGCGAAGGCTGCACAGTGCGAGCCTTCAACAGCACCCTTCCTAACCAAGGCAGGTTGTCCCGCAGAAAGGCCAGCGCGGAGGCATGGGTGGCGTGTGGCGGGTAAGTCAGCACGACCTTGGGGCCGGGCTTCACGGATAAACGGACGCGCGTAGCGCGAGCCGAGACGTTTGGCCAGACCTGTACGGCCTTGCCGTCAACGTGGACGGTAATCGGCTGATCGTCCTGCTCCATGCTCAGGCTTGGGTGGCTCGAAACTCCGCTTCAGCGACGACCTGCGCGGTCTGGCGTCGTAACGCCGAATCAGGATCGATACCAGCGTCACGGCAAGCGGCGATCAACTCGAAGAGTTTCCGGCCCGCTTCCGCTTCGGTCAGACCGGCGGATAAACCGTCGACCTTGGCAACGTCGACCGTCGCGCCAGCATTGAGCTGCTTCTTGCGAACCTGCTTCCAAACCTCACGGGAGGTCAGGATGGCGTTAAGCGATGGCGGCAATTCCTTGAAAACCGTCGGCTTCTGGGCGCCCTTCTCCTTCTGCTTGATTTGCTCCCACTGCATCACAACCGCATCCGAAGTGCCGAGTTTGGCACCGTTGCCGAAGACATGCGGATGACGACGGATCATTTTCTCGTTCACCTCACGGGCGACGTCATCAAAAGTAAACTTACCTGCCTCAGCGGCAAGCTGCGCATGCATCGCGACATGGAACAAGAGATCGCCCAATTCCTCCCGGAGATTGGCGTCGTCGTTCCGGTCGATAGCCTGGACCAGCTCAGCGACTTCCTCGACCAGACAGTCGCAGATTGTGCGATGCGTCTGCTCACGGTCCCACGGGCAACCGTCGGGAGCGCGGAGTCGGGCGGTGGTCTCAAGTAGAAGATCGATGCCGGGCATACCCCGATGCAGAGGACTGGAAGGAAGGGAGTCAAAACGATTGCCAGAAGCCCGGGGAGCGCTTGCTTTAGGGGAAGTGGACAAACTGACCGAAATCATGGACGCCAAGCGCAGGGAAATCGCCCCGTTCGCCCGCGCGATCACGGACGCCGAACTGGCGGCTTTCGCGGGCAAGCATGCGACGCCGGGATTCAGGCAATCCTTGCAGGTTCAGGGTCGGCTCAGTGTCATCGCGGAAGTAAAAAGGGCCTCGCCGAGCGTCGGCCAGATTCGTGCAGGCGTCGACGCCGTCGCCCAGGCCCGTGCCTATGCCGCCGCCGGCGCCGACTGCTTATCTGTCCTTACCGAGTCAAAATACTTCAAAGGAGAGCTCAGAGACCTCGTTCAGGTCGTCCAGGATCAGCCCAATTGGAAGCGCCCCCTAGCCTGCATTCGCAAAGACTTCATGGTCCATCCTTACCAAGTGCTTGAGGCAGCCCAAGCCGGAGCGCGATGCATCCTGATCATCGTCCGTGGACTGACCGACGAGGAGATCACCCCCATTCACCGCTCCGCCAAGCTCGCGGGTCTCGACACACTCTTCGAAGTCCACGACGAGGCCGAACTGGAACGTGCCCTCTGTCACGACCCCGACATGGTCGGAGTAAATAACCGTAACCTTTCCACCTTTCAGATCGACCTCTCTTTCGCCGAACGCGTCATTCCACACATGCCTAAGTCGGTCCTCAAGGTCGCCGAAAGCGGCATCAAGACGGCCGAGGACGCAGCACGCATGCGGGCCGCTGGCGCCCACGCTCTATTGGTCGGCGAGTCCCTGATGCGCGAACAAGATCCGGCCGCGCTGATGAAGGCGTTGCAATACGCATGAACGAAGGTCCGCTTTCGCCGATTGAGACCCGTGACCTGCTCGCCCGGCTCTCACACATGCCCAAGAAGTGGCTCGGCCAGAACTTCTTAATCGACGGTAATATTGTCCGCAAATCCCTCGAGCTCGGCGAAGTCAAAGCAGGCGATACCGTCGTGGAGGTCGGCCCCGGCCTAGGCACCCTCACCCGCACCCTGCTCGGTGCCGGCGTCGACCTCTATGCAGTCGAGGCTGACCGTACGATGCACTTCCACCTGACGGAATCGCTCCTGCCTCGCTTCCCTAAGACCTTCCATCTCAAGGAGGGTGATGCCGTGGACTTCCCTCGAGCCGGGCTCGTCGATCCAGCCGACGGCTCTTTCAAGGTCGTCGCCAACTTACCCTACGCAATCTCGACGCCCTGGATGGACGCGATCTGCGCTGGGCCGCACCCCTCGATGATGGTGCTCATGCTCCAACGCGAAGCCGCCGAACGCCTGACCGCCGATGTCGGCACGGGGCACTGGTCCGCAGTGACCGCGCAAGTCCATCTCGCTTTCGAGAAACTCAAGGTCCACCCGGTGCCGGCCCAATCCTTCAATCCACCGCCGAAGGTCGACTCCTGCCTGCTCGTCCTGCGTCGTCGTCCCGATGCCAAGCGCCTGAGCCAGCGCGCCCGCGAAGTCGCCCGCATGCTCTTCACACAGCGTCGTAAACAAGTCGGCTCCGCGGCCAAGAAACTTTTCCCAGGCGCCCCCGACGTCGCCGCCTGGCTCGCGGACCTCCCCCGCTACGGATTGACCAGTTTGGCCCGCCCAGAGGCGATTCCGGCCGAAGCCTGGCTGACTCTCTGACGCCTGGGGTTGCTTTCCGTCCCGTCTCCGCTCCTTATCCGCACATGTCCGTTAAAGTAGGCCTCGTCTCTCTTGGCTGCGCCAAGAACCTCATCGATTCCGAGATTATGATCGGGCATCTGGCCAAGGCCGGCATGTCCATGACCGCGGATGCGTCCGAAGCCGACGTGGTGATCGTCAACACCTGCTCCTTCATCGACGCCTCAAAGCATGAGGCCCTCGAAGCCATCTACGAGATGAGCGACGGCAAAGCGACTGCCCGCAAAAAGGGCCAAAAGCTCATCGTCGCCGGTTGCATGTCCCAGCGCTATCAAGGCGCCCTCCCCGTCGTCGAAGGCGCCAAAGGGCGCGTTGAGCTCCCTAAGGTCGACGCCTTCATCGGCCTCGATCAGGTCACCAATATCGTACCGGTCATCCACAAGGTCATGGGCGGCGAAGCCGGCATGACCGAGTTCCTCGCCAAGACGACCACCTTCATCCCGGACTTCGATACGCCCCGATTCCGCCTGACCCCGCGGCACTCAGCTTACATCAAAATCGCTGAAGGCTGCAACCATCCCTGCACGTTCTGCATCATCCCGCGAATCCGCGGACGCCATCGTAGCCGTACGGTCGAATCCGTCGTCAAAGAAGCGCGTCAGCTCGTCGCGGAAGGCGTGAAGGAAATCAACCTAATCTCCCAGGACACGACCTACTTCGGCATGGATCGCTGGACCGAAGCCCGCCCGAATCCGCGAAGCAAGGTCGACTCCTCCAAGGGCGAATCGCTCGCATCCCTCCTCCGCGAGCTCGACCAGATCGAAGGAGATTTCTGGATTCGCCTACTCTACACCCACCCCGCCCATTGGAGCGACGAGCTAATCGAGACCATCGGCCAGTCCAAGCACGTCGTTCGTTACGTCGACATCCCCCTCCAGCACGTCTCCGACAAGATGCTCGGCGCGATGCAGCGTGAGACCGATGGCGCCTACATCCGCGACCTGATTAAGCGCATGCGCGTCGGCATTCCCGAGCTCGTTATTCGCACGACCTTCATCGTTGGCTTCCCCGGCGAAACCGAGGAAGACTTCACGGAACTCCTGGCCTTCCTCGAAGAGACCAAGTTCGACCGCGTCGGCGTGTTCAAGTACTCCAAGGAAGAAGGCACCAAGGGTGCCAAAATGGAGGGACACCTCTCCGACGAGATCAAGCTCGACCGCTTCGACCGCGCCATGCGCCTCCTGCAACGTCTTTCAAAGCAGCGCGGTGTAGCTTTCGTCGGCCGTAAGCTCCAGGTCCTTGTCGAGAGCCCGGGCGTGGCCCGCAGCGTCGGCGACGCCATGGAAATCGACGGCGTCGTCAAGGTGCCGAAGAAGCTCGAAGTCGGACAGTTCGCCGAGGTGACCGTGACCGGTGCCGAGGAATACGACCTGATCGCGAAGTAATCAGCCTTCAGCGTCGCGCTCTGGCGCGGCCTCCGCGGAGGCCGCGGCAGCAGGAGAATCACTAAGTCGAATAAGTGCGTCCAAGGACGAGAAGTGGCGCGTCCAATCGGTCATGTCTGGGATATCCCCAACAACCGTCGAGAAGAGTTCGCGCTTCTCCTGCTTCAGTTCTTCGATCCGTTCCTCGACCGTGCCGGGCGCAATCATGCGGTAGATGAGCACAGGATTTTTCTGCCCGATACGATGGACGCGGTCAACGGCCTGGGCCTCGACGGCGGGATTCCACCATGGATCCATCAGGAAGACATACTCGGCCGTATTGAGCGTGATACCCGTCCCGCCGGCCTTCAGCGAAGCCAAGAATAAAGCCGGGCCTTTGGTCTCCTTGAACTGCTCGACGGGCGCAGAACGGTCCTTGGTCTCGCCGGTCAGCTCATAGATCGGAAGCGAAGGTAAATCGCGGGCCAGCGCCGACTTGACGCGCTCGATGAGCGAGACGAACTGCGAGAACACCACGGCCTTAGAGCCATTGGCCGCGATTTCGGAAAGCTTCGAGACGAGCAACGTAACCTTACCCGAATGGGCCGAAGGGCAGTTGGAGTTATCAGGCAGAAGGCCCGGATCGCAACAGACCTGGCGCAGGCGCATCAGGAGCGTTAGGACCGAGGTCGCATCCTTGGAGAGCAACGAGGCGAGTTCGCCGGAAAGGCCACTGCCCTGCGTGAGATGCTGGTAAAGCGAACGCTGCTCGTGGGTGAGCGGGCAAGGTAGGACAACCTCCATCTTCGGTGGAATGTCGGAGGCGACATGGCGTTTGAGGCGACGCAGGATGAACGGCGAGACCTGCCGACGCACCTTGCCGAGGGCAACCGAAGCGTCGCGCAACATCATGCGTTCGAAATTCGCGCGCTTACCGAGTAACCCTGGCATCAGGAAACGGAAGATTGTCCAGAGATCAGTCGGGCGGTTCTCAAGCGGCGTACCGGTGATAGCGATGCGATGATCGGCTTGGACCGAAACACAGGTCTGCGTCGTCTTAGATTCAGGATTCTTAATCGCCTGCGCCTCGTCGAGGACAGCGTAACCGAAACGAGTCTTGGCCAGCATGTCCGCATGACGGCGTAGCTGGGTGTAACTTGAAATCCACAGCTTGGCTGACGGGTTCTTGATGAAATCGTCGTCGGCCGTAAGCACGGCCACGCCGGCGCTCATCTCGGGATGGAACCGCTTGATTTCGCCTAGCCAGACCGGGATGACGCTCGCCGGGCAAACGATAATGGAACGTTCACCGACCGGACGGGACGCGAGCAAGGCGAGAACCTGTACGGTCTTCCCCAAGCCCATCTCATCAGCCAGTAGCGGATGGGCTCCCAGTTCGCACAACCGTCCGAGCCAGGCGACGCCTTTGGCCTGATAAGGACGGAGATGGGCGGGAAGATTATCCGGCGGCATGGGCTCCTGGAGCAGCTTGTCCTTCCAAGCCTTAAGGTCGTCGTTCAGCTTCAAGGCTCCGACGGCTGCATGGTCAAAGAGCGAGAGGAGTAGATAACGCGGCACCTCCCCTTCCTTGGCCCGCCAATCTTCGGAAAAGTCTGCGACGGCGGCGTTGTAGGCAACGACCCCCTTACCAGGTAGAATCACAGGGCGACCGCCGGCCTTGAGCAGCAATTTCTGCTCATCCGCAAGGAGCCGATGTCCGCCAGCCTTGAGCCGCCAGTTCAACTTGAACGACTTACCGTCGGCGGCGGATTCGGCCTCCGCATCCACCGCGACCTGTAGCTGTTCGTTGCGGAAGATATTCAAGGCGTCTTCGCCGATGAGCTTGAAGCGCTTGCGCCAGTCATTGAGCTCCTCGCGAACGAAGCGTTCGATGCGGCCGATGTTATCGATAGCCCATGTGCCGACCGTCTTACTGTAGACGAAACCGGCTCGATGGGCGACGGTGTTGAAACGGAAAAGGGTCTGGCGCTGTTCGTCGGAAAGTTCATCGCCAGGAATCGCCCCCGGACCGAAGCAATTCCAAGCATGACCTCCGCGACCGGCCCAAGCGGCGGAAACCTTTAGTCCGTCGGACGTCAGACCGAAGGTAATCTGGAGTTTAAGCGAAGCGCGGCCAGCGCCGTCCTTCCTCTCAGGCTCCTTCGGCGGCTCCGGCACGACGGCGGCGGCGGCCTCATCGATTGCCGGCAGCTCGTCAGCTAGTAGCTCTTCCACCTCATAAATAGACGCGACGGCGAAGGGGGCGCCGTTCTCCTCCTCCGGCAGGGATGTCCGCCACTCCAATCTGCCGCGATTGATTTCGATGACCGCCCGTACCGTCTGCGTCTCGGTCCGTGTGACCGCTTCGGCGTTCTCTGGCTTTAGCTCGATCTGCCTGACGAGACCTTCCGTATACAGACGGCGTCCTTCGACCAGGTCGGCCTCCTTGAACTCTGACTCCCACTCCTCCGGCAGGGACGCAAACCACCGCTCCAGTGCTTCCGTGGAGTAAGAGCGGTTGGCCGGACGCGGGGACGACATCGACGGAGCACCATTAAACCTACCCGATTTTCCTCTTACAACCCCCAAACTCTGCCAAATTTAAGCATGCCGTTATCATGTTTCGACTGGGTCTTGGCTTGTTATGCACGGGTTCAAGCGTCTAGGATTTAGCTCCCTTTTACAGGCAAAGAAATGAAACATCTTAGCGTCGGAACCCGCTGGAACGCGGACCTTGTATCCTCTTATCACGAACAGTGGTCCAAGGACCCTTCTTCCGTGGACGCCGAATGGCGCGCCTTCTTCGAGGGCTTTGAACTCGGAGTAAGCCTGCCTCCCAAACCCGCTAAAGGAACTACCGCAGTCGCTGGCGGGGTAGATGCCGCCACCCAGTGGAAGGTCCTCGCGGCTATTCACGCCTATCGGACCATTGGCCACCTCCAGGCCCGGATTAATCCGCTCGCCGACCCCTTCCCTCACTTCGAGCTGACCGATAAGGCCCTCGGCCTTGAAGGCATCCCAACTGATCGCACGTTCCACACTGGCGACTTCCTGGGCGGCAAGATGCTGCCGCTATCCGAGATCACCGCGAAGCTGAAATCTATTTACTGCAGCCACATCGGAGTCGAGTACACCCACATCCAGGATGGTGATCGTCGACGCTGGCTCCAGGAACGCATCGAATCCTGCGGCCTCCGCCCGACGTATGACACCGCCGCCCGCCGTCGTTTCCTTCGTTCCATCGTGCAGGCTGAGCAGTTCGAACGCTTCCTCCACAAGACCTTCGTCGGGGCCAAGCGCTTTTCCGTCGAAGGCGGTGAAGTCATGCTTTCCGCTTTGGATCAGGTAATTCATCGCGCACCAGGGCTCGGCATCACGGACGTGATCATCGGTATGGCCCACCGCGGCCGTCTCAACGTGCTCGTGAACATCTGCGGCAAGAAAGCGGAGGTGCTCTTCGCCGGCTTCTCCGAAAACCACGTCCCGGACACCACCCATGGCGATGGCGACGTGAAATACCACCTTGGCTACGCCGGCGCCCGCGTCGTCGACGGCAAAGAAGTTAGCATCACCCTCGCTTACAACCCCAGCCACCTGGAAGCCGTCAACCCAGTTGTCCTTGGGCGCACCCGTGCGCTCGTCGACCTGCAAGGCGGAACGGATCGCTCGAAGGCCCTCCCGATCCTCCTCCACGGTGACGCTGCCTTCGCGGGTCAAGGCATCGTAATGGAGACCCTCAACATGGCCGAGCTCAAAGGCTACCAAGTTGGCGGCACCCTCCACCTCGTCAGCAACAACCAGGTCGGCTTCACGACCAACCCGGACGAATCTCGCACCGGCCGCCATTGCACCGAGATTGCCAAGTTTACCGAGTCCCCGATCTTCCACGCCAATGGCGACGATCCCGACGCCGTCGTGCTCGCGACCGAGTTGGCCTTGGAGTATCGTCAGAAGTTTGGCGCCGATGCGGTCGTCGACATCGTCTGCTACCGCCGTTACGGACATAATGAAACGGACGAGCCGGCGTTCACTCAGCCCGTCCTGTACAAGGAAATCTCCGCCCACCCTTCCGTCGCCGAGCTCTATGCTTCGCGTCTCACGGAGTCGGGCTCGACGCCCGATGGCGAACTGGTCGCCCTCCGCACCGAGTTCGATATCCTGCTTAATGCTGCCCAGGAACGCGCCCAGGCCGCCCTCGCTGTCGAGGTCGAGGAACGCAAAAAGAACCCCGTCGGCGTCCGCCCGTTCCGCTCTCCCTACGAACACTCCGTCGACACTTCCGCCCCGCAAGAGCTGCTCGATAAGGTCGCCCCAGTTCTCTGGCAGATGCCGCCGGACTTCTCGCCGAACCCGAAGATCAAGCGCCTCCTCGACACCAAGGCCGAAGCCTACAAGTCCGGCGCCAACTTCGACTGGAGCCTCGGCGAAGGACTCGCCTTTGCGTCTCTCCTAGCCGAAGGCTACCCCGTGCGCCTTTCCGGACAGGACTGCGAACGCGGCACCTTCTCCCACCGCCACGCCGTCCTGCACGACCCTTCGAACGACGCCGAATATTGCCCGCTGGGTTCCATCGCCGGCGCCGAAGTCGAACTGGTTAATTCCTTCCTCTCCGAATATGCGGTGCTTGGCTTCGACTACGGCTATTCGCTCGAAGCCCCTGACTCACTCGTCATCTGGGAAGCACAGTTCGGCGACTTCGCCAACGGTGCGCAGATCATGATCGATCAGTTCATCGCATCGGCCGAATCCAAGTGGGGCCAGACTAGCGGACTCGTCATGCTCTTGCCGCACGGCTACGAAGGCCAAGGCCCCGAACATTCTTCCGCCCGCCTCGAACGCTTCCTCCAACTCTGCGCTGAAAATAACCTCCAGGTCGTCCAACCTTCCACGCCTGCCCAGCTTTTCCACGTGCTGCGGCGCCAGGTGAAGTCCGACCTACGAAAGCCGCTCGTGGTCATGACCCCCAAGAGCCTGCTCCGCCACAAGTCCTGCGTTAGCACCATCGGCGACCTCACCAAGGGGCGCTTCCAAGCCATCCTCCCGGACGCTACGCCGGCTGCGAAGACCGAACGACTGATCCTGTGCTCCGGCAAGGTCTTCTACGAACTCGACGCCGAACGGACCGCCCGCAAAGACAACTCGACGAGCATCGTGCGCATCGAACAGTTCTATCCCTTCGACAGCGAAACCCTGGCGAAGACCCATGCCAGCCTCGGCTCGCCCAAGAAGGTCGTATGGGTCCAGGATGAGCCCAAGAACATGGGTGGATGGTCTTTCGTCGCCGACCTAATCGAAGCCACCCTCGGAATGCGTCCCGTCTATGCTGGTCGCGATGCCGCCGCTTCCCCGGCCGTCGGCTCCCTATCTGTCCACAAGATCGAGCAGGCCGACATGGTGAAGCAGGCCTTTACGGCCTAATACCTGTCAGTAGCGGGTTTTCTCTGAGCGGGAATCTGTCCTACTACCCCTTAAACGTCCCCAAGAGGTCGTTTAAAGGGTCATTTCCCCGTTGAAACGGGGCGGATTGGCTTCCAAGGTTGAACCTACCTAATTTCATGGCCGTCGAAGTCAAAATCCCTCCTATGGGCGAATCCATCACCGGGGGCCTCTTGGCCGCTTGGCTGGTCAAAAGCGGCGAAGCTGTTCGCAAGGGCCAAGCCCTTTTTTCCTACGAAACCGACAAGGTGACCTCCGAGGGCACCGCCGAAGTCGACGGAAAGATCACCATTTCCGTCGAAGCCGGCACCGAGGTCTTAGTCAACCAGGTCGTCGCCACCATCGAAGCCGGTGCTGCTGGCAACGCGCCCACCGCTCCGGCCACCGCTTCTACCGTCGCCGCTAAGTCCGCTCCAGTCGCATCTACCGCTCCCGCGCCCGCACCGAAAACCGCGCCAGTTGCCGCAAAGTCCGGCGCCGCCGCCGAAGTTTCTCCCGCCGTCCGCCGTCTCTCCGCCGAAACCGGACTTGATCCCGCAGGCGTCGAAGGCTCGGGCAAGGCCGGTCGTGTGACCAAAGGCGATATGCTCGCCGCCCTTGCAGGCCAAACCCCGATTCGCTCAGTCGCGCCTGCCGCTGGTGCCGTCGCAGCTCCCGCAGCCGCCACCCATTCCGCTCCGGCCGCACCCGTTTCAATCCCTTCACGCGAAGGTCGGACCACGCGTAAGCGCATGTCCCCGCTGCGTCGTAAAATCGCCGAGCGCCTCGTCCAAGCTAAGACCGAGACCGCGATGCTCACGACGTTCAACGAGGTCAACATGGCTCCGGTCATGGAACTTCGCAAACGCCACGGCGAAGAATTCCTCAAGAAATACGGGGTCAAGCTCGGCTTCATGTCCTTCTTCGTCAAGGCCGCCGTCCAGGCGATGAAGGAAGTCCCCGCGATCAATGCGCAGCTCGACGGCGAAGATATCGTCGAGAATAATTTCTACGATATCGGCGTAGCCGTCGGTACCGATAAGGGCCTGATGGTTCCCGTGGTCCGCGAATGCGATCAGCTCAATTTTGCCGGCATCGAGAAAGCGATCGGCGACTTCGGCAAGCGCGCCCGCGACGGCAAAATCCAACTGGCCGAACTCCAAGGCGGCGTCTTCACGATTTCCAACGGTGGTATCTATGGCTCGATGCTCTCGACGCCGATCCTCAACCACCCGCAGGCGGCCATCATGGGTCTGCACAACATCGTCGAACGACCGGTCGCGGAGAACGGCCAAGTCGTGATCCGTCCGATCATGTACCTCGCACTCTCTTACGACCACCGCATTATCGACGGCAAGGAAGCCGTGACCTTCCTGGTCAAGGTGCGCCAGTTCATCGAAGACCCGCAGCGCCTGCTGTTCGGCGTCTAATCATCCCTTTCATAATCCTACCTCAATGTCTCAATTCGATCTCGTCGTAATCGGTTCCGGTCCCGGTGGCTATGTGGCCGCCATCAAGGCCGGCCAGCTCGGCCTCAAGGTGGCCCTCGTTGAAAAGGATAATTCCCTCGGAGGCACCTGCCTCAACGTCGGTTGCATCCCTTCCAAGGCCCTCCTCCACTCCACCGAAGTCTACCAGCACGCCCTGCACGGCAAGAAGCACGGCCTCGTCGGCGCCGAGAAAATCACCTTCGACGTCTCGGCGATGCTCGCCAACAAAGACAAGGTCGTTGCGCAGCTCAACATGGGCGTCGGCGCCCTCCTCAAGAAGCGCAACGTCGAGATCGTCCGCGGCCTCGGTCGTCTCGTGAAGTCCGGCCAGGTCCTCGTCCGCTCCACGGCCGGCGACCGCACGCTCGAAACCAAGAACATCCTCATCGCCACGGGCTCCGTTCCAATCGAACTGCCGTTCATGAAGTTCGATGGCGAAACCGTCATCTCTTCCGACCACGGCATCTCGCTGAAGTCCGTCCCAGAAAAGATGGTCGTCGTCGGCGCCGGCGCCATCGGGCTCGAGCTCGGTTCCGTCTGGGCCCGTCTCGGTTCCCAAGTCACCGTCGTGGAGATGCTGCCCTCCATCGGCGGGCCCGCTTATGACGCCGACGTGGCTAAGGCCGCGCAGAGCGCCTTTGAGAAACAGGGTATCAAGTTTGAAATGGGCGCCAAGGTCACCGGCGTAAAGAAGAGCCCCGCGGGCTCGGCCCTCACGGCCGAACGCGAAGGCAAGGCCCTCGAATTCGCCGCGGACAAGATTCTCGTCGCCGTAGGTCGTAAGGCCAACACGTCCGGACTCGGTGCCCAAGAAGCCGGCCTTAAGCTCGACGAACGCGGACGCATCGTCATCGACGCCCACTTCCAGACCAACCTTCCCGGCGTCTACGCCATCGGTGACGTCGTCACCGGACCGATGCTCGCCCACAAGGCCGAAGAAGAAGGGGTCGCCGTCGCTGAGAACCTCGCCGGTAAGCATGGCCATGTGAACTACGCCATCATCCCCGGCGTCATCTACACCGACCCCGAAGTCGCCTGCGTGGGCCTCTCCGAGGCTGAGGCCAAGGCCAAGAATATCGAAGTCGCCATCGGCAAGTTCCAGCTCGCCGGCAACGGACGTGCGATCGCCTCCGACTGCACCGCCGGTTTCGTCAAAGTCATCGCCTGCGCTAAGACCGACAAGCTCCTCGGCGTCCAGATGGTTGCCAAAGGCGCTTCGGAAATGATCGCCGCCGCTTGCGCCCATATGGAATACGGTGGCAGCGCCGAAGATGTCGCTCGCACCTGCTTCGCCCACCCGACCGTCAGCGAATCCTTCAAGGAAGCCGCGATGGCCGTCAGCAAGTCGAGCATCCACTCGCTCTGACCTCCGGTCGGACTTTTGAACGAAAGGGTGCGAATAGCACCCTTTCTTATTTTATGACCAGACAAAGACGCCCTCCCAAATGAAGGGAAGGCGTCGAATGAAAGCAAGGGGCCAGGCTTGCCACGGCACACGGATAAACTGACTGCCGTTGCTTCCTTCCGGACCTGGCGGGATTCGTCGGCTACCCATTGCATGGGGCCTGGCTTGCTTATCTTAATGCCCGCCTAGTCCGTTCTTTTCAATCCCCAACTTAACCCCTAATCATTCCCCTTTCCGATGGCCGAAATCCCCAAATCTTATGAGCCGCAAGGCGTCGAACAGCAGTGGTACGACCGCTGGGTCGCGGCCGGTTGCTTCAAGGGCAAGGTAGACCACACCCGCGAGTCCTTCGCCGTGATGATCCCTCCGCCCAACGTTACCGGCGTCCTCCACATGGGACACTTACTTAATAACACGCTGCAGGACATCATGGTCCGCCGCGCCCGCCAAGAAGGCAAATCCGCACTCTGGCTTCCAGGCACCGACCATGCCGGCATCGCCACACAGTCGCGCGTTGAAAAGGAACTCCGACAGAAGGAAGGCAAGACCCGCCACGACCTCGGTCGCGAGAAATTCATCCAGGTCGCGTCCGAGTGGCGCGATAAGCACGGCGGCATCATCCTCGGCCAGCTCCGCAAGCTCGGGGCCTCTTGCGACTGGGATCGTACGGTCCACACGCTCGACGCCGGCTACTCGCAGGCTGTCCTGCAGACTTTCGTCACGCTCTACGAACGCGGCTACGTCTATCGGGGCAAGCGCATGGTCAACTGGTGCCCGGTCTCGCAGACGGGTCTTTCCGACGAAGAGGTGATCATGAAGCCTTCCAAGGGCTCGCTCTACCGCATGCGTTACGAGGTCGCCGAGCTCCCCGGCACCTACCTCGAGATTTCCACCACGCGCCCCGAGACCATCCCCGGCGACGCCGCCGTCGCGGTCCACCCCGACGACGAACGCTACAAACACCTCATCGGTAAGCACGTCTGGCGTCCCTTCCCTCGCGCCCAGATCCCGATCGTCGGCGACACCGCCGTCGAAAAGGAATTCGGCACGGGCGTCCTAAAGGTCACGCCGGCCCACGATCGCACCGACTTCGATATCGGAAAGCGCCATAACCTTCCGGTCGTCGATGTGATGAACCCCGATGGCACGATGAATGCCGATGCGGGTCCGCTCGCCGGAGTAGAACGCTTCAAGGCCCGCGGTTTGGCCGAAAAACTCCTCGAAGAGCTTGGTGCCCTAGTGAAGACAGAGCCGTACGAAAACACCGTGGGCTACTCCGAACGCGCCGACGTGCCGATTGAGCCTCGCCTCAGCGAACAGTGGTTCATCCGTTACCCGAAAATCGACGAAGCCAAGCGTGCCGTCACTTCGGGCATCATCAAGTTTCACCCGGAACGCTGGACGAAGACTTACCTCCACTGGCTGGAGAACATCCAGGATTGGTGCGTCAGCCGCCAACTCTGGTGGGGCCATCGTATACCGGTCTGGTACCGCAAGGGCGCCGATCGCAACGACCCGAAGAACCTGCACGTCTCCCTCACGGCCCCTGCTGACGCCGCCAATTGGGAGCAGGACCCCGACGTGCTCGACACCTGGGCCTCTTCCTGGCTCTGGTGCCTCGCAACAATCGGCTGGCGCAAGCCGGGCGAGACAACCGAAGAGCTCAAGCATTGGTATCCGACCGGTGCCCTCGCAACCGGGCCGGACATCATCTTCCTCTGGGTCGCCCGCATGATTATCGCCGGCCTCGAACTGCACGGCCCCGAAAAGAAGACGCTCACCGATGATGAAATCCGTCAGCGCATCCCATTCAAGCGCGTCTACTTCAATGGCATTATCCGCGATAAGCTGGGCCGGAAGATGTCGAAGTCCCTCGGCAACTCGCCCGAACCCCTCGATCTTATCGCGAAGTTCGGCGCCGATGGCCTGCGCTTCGGCCTGTTATCCATCGCCCCCAAAGGACAGGATATCCTCTTCGACGAAGATCGCGTCAGCCAAGGTCGCAACTTCTGCAATAAGCTCTGGAACGCCGCCCGCTTCCGCCAGATGTCCGGCCCGATGGCCGATAACTCGACCCTGGCCGCCGTAGTCAGCCGCATTAAGGCAACGCAGCTGGATGACGACGACTTCGCCATCCTCCAAGGCCTTGCCGAACTGACCGATAGCACGACCAAGAACCTAGACGAACATGAGTTCACCGCCTACGCGCAGGGACTCTACTCTTTCTTCTGGGGCGATTTCTGTGACTGGTACGTCGAAGCCTCTAAGGCTCGACTGAAGGACCCCGCCCTCGTCGATAACTGCCTGGCGGTCCAGGACCTGGTCTTGCGCCAGTTCCTCCTGCTGCTCCATCCAGTCGCCCCCTTCATCTCCGAAGAACTCTGGCACCTGCTTGGCTACGGCACGGAGAAGGACTTCATCCAGAACCACCACACCGGCTCCGGCGGCGACCTCCTGCGAGTCCTTCGCGAAAACGGCATCAAGCTCAGCGCCGCTAAGGTTGCCGATGTCGCCCTCCTCCGCGAATTCGTCGCCTCGATCCGCGGCCTCAAATCGCAGGCCAACCAAGCGACCCGCCGCGACTCAGTCATCACGATCGTCGCCAAGGACACTACGGCGAAAACGCTGCTCCAGTCGAACCGCGACAAGCTCAGCAGCATGGCCGGCTTAGCCGAGATCTCCTTCGCCGAAGACGCCGGCGACCGTACCGGCTCACTTACCTCGCTCGGTACCGTGCTGCTGGAACTATCTGGCACGGTCGACGTCGCCGCAGAAAAAATCCGCCTCGCCAAAGAACTGGTTAAACTCGAACAGGCGGTCGCCGCCGGCGAAGCCAAGCTGACCAACGAAGCTTTCGTTTCAAAGGCCCCGCCGAAGATTCTCGAAGGTGCCCGCAAACAGCTCGACGACGCCAAGGCCAAGCGCGACGAAATCGCGCGCATGATTGCCACGCTCGGCTAAGATGATCGCGACCAGGCTTCACCTCGACAAACAAACCGCCGCGCAGGCGATTGCCCGGGAGATAGCCGACCTGATCGAGATACGCTCGAAATCGGGCAAACGTGCGGTGTTGGGCCTGGCGACAGGTTCTACGCCGCTCCCTCTTTACGCCGAACTCATCCGCCTTCATCGCGAAGACGGCCTGAGTTTCCGTTCAGTCGTCACCTTCAACCTCGACGAATACGAAGGCCTCGGCCCGATGCACCCGCAGTCGTATCGTTACTTCATGGAGGAAAACCTTTTTCGCCATTTAGATATTCCATCGGCCAACATCCATATCCCCGACGGTCTGTCGAAAGATCCGGCAAAGAATTGCGCCGACTACGAAGCGGCCATCCGTGCTGTCGGCGGCATCGACCTCCAGATTCTCGGCATCGGCCGAACGGGCCACATCGGCTTCAACGAACCACCCTCTTCGGCCGAGACCCGCACCCGCTGGGTCCATCTCGATGAGATGACCCGCCGCGATAACTCCGTCTTCTTCGGCGACCTCGCTCAGGTCCCGAACGGCGCCCTGACGATGGGCGTTGCCACGATTCTCGAAGCACGCCGGGTCGAACTCATCGCCTTCGGAGAAGCCAAGGCCGACATCGTCTGTCGTGCCATGAAGGAAGCCCCCTCCGCCGCTTGCCCAGCGACCTGGCTACAGAGGCACCCGCATTGCACGTTCCACCTCGACGCGGCCGCCGCCAAGGCGCTTTGACCTGTCAGATGGACGTCGCCCCTCGCCATCATTCCGCCATCGACCCCGGCTTCGTTCCCGCCGCCCTCTGGACCCGCGCCTACCTTCGTCGCTGCGCGACAAGTGCAGGTTCCTCCGAACTCTCCATCGCCCTCCGCCGTGACGATAGTACCGCCTCTCTGTTCCGCACCCAGGTGCTGGCCAGCGGAGTCGACGACGACGCAAACTATCTCCATGTCGAACGGACCGTTAAGTTCTTACTCTGGTCGCGTGGCGCCCCCGACATCCTTCTCTGCGGCCCAGAGGCCTCACCCCTCGCCTTACGCCTACAGGCTGACTATTCGTCCACCGGCAGGCGCGCCTTCGACGCTGATTTCCTCCGCAAGGTCTTTGAACGTCCCCTTTCATTCCGGGCGGTCACGACCTCCGAACTTCCGACCGCCGCCTCCGCCCACCTGCCGCTTGGTCGTAATCTGAACGGCTGTCGCATCGGGTTCGACCTCGGTGGATCTGACCGCAAATGCGCTGCGCTCATCGACGGCAAGGTCATCTTCTCCGAGGAGGTGAAGTGGGATCCGTATTTCCAGTCCAACCCAGCCTACCATCTTGCCGGCATTCGCCATTCGCTGGACCTTGCCGCTAGCCATCTCCCGCGCGTGGATGCGATTGGCGGATCCTCCGCCGGGGTCTACGTGAACAATAAGGTGCGAGTGGCTTCACTCTTCCGCGGCATCACCGACACCACGCTCTTCGATACCCAGGTAAGGAATATCTTCCTAGATCTCGGTGAGTCCTACGGCGTGCCATTCGAAGTCCTCAACGACGGCGACGTCACCGCCCTGGCCGGCTCAATGTCACTCGGACGAAGTGCCGTACTCGGTGTCGCCATGGGGACGAGTGTGGCCGCGGGCTACGTCGATACGGCAGGCAGCCTGACCAACTGGCTGAGCGAGCTCGCCTTCGTCCCGGTGGATTATCGCGTAGACGGTCCGGTGGACGAGTGGTCCGGCGATCGCGGCTGTGCCGTGCAGTATTTCAGTCAACAGGGCGTTGGCCGGTTGCTACCCCTCGCAGGCATCAACCTGCCCGCCTCGATGCGCTTGCCAGAGCAGCTCGAAGAACTCCAGAAGCTGCTACTTGCCGGCGACCCGCGGGCGCAGCAGGTCTACGAAGCCCTTGGCATCGCCTTCGGCTACGCCATCGCGCACTTCGCCAGTTTCTATGAGATGAGCTGCCTGCTCATCATGGGCCGCGTCACTTCGGGCCAAGGGGGTACGGTCATCATCGAAAACGCCCGAATGGTCCTACGGGATGAATTCCCCGAACTTCGCATCGACCTCGTGGTCCCGGATGAGAAAGATAAACGCCACGGACAAGCCATCGCCGCCGCCTCCCTTCCCGCCCTCAGCCGATGATTCCCCTCAACCCTCGCGCGCGCATCGTGGCTCCTGATGGCCAGACCGGCCTGGAAGCCCTCAGCCGCACCTCTCATCTCGGTATCGGCGCTCACCAGGACGACCTAGAGTTCATGGCCTTCCACGGGATCGCCGCCTGCTACAATCGCGACGACCGTTGGTTCGGCGGCGTCACGATCACAGATGGGCGCGGTAGCTCGCGCGCTGGAAAATTCAAGGACTGGACCGATGACCAGATCGCCTCCGAACGTATCCGCGAGCAGGATGCGGCGGCAGTCATCGGACAGTATTCGTTCATGGCCCAACTGGGCTTCGTCAGCGCCGCCGTCCGCGAAGCCAAGCAGACCGCCGTCCGCGACGACCTGCGTCATATCCTCGAAGTCGCCCGCCCCGAGGTCGTCTATGTGCACAATCTGGCCGATAAACATGATACGCATGTCGGCTGCGCCCTTCGTAGCATCGAAGCTATCCGTCAGCTACCGCGAGCTTCCCGACCAAAAATGGTCTACGGCTGCGAGGTCTGGCGCGATCTCGACTGGTTGGTCGACGACGAGAAAACACCGATGCCGATCTCGGCCTACCCCGAACTTGCGCGCACCCTGAACGAAGTCTTCGCCACCCAAATCGCCGGCGGCAAGCGCTACGACCTCGCCGTCCTCGGCCGGCGGACCGCTAACGCCACCTTCAGCAACGCGCATACTACCGATCAAGAATCAGCCATGCAGTGGGCGATGGACCTCACCCCGCTCGTCCACGACGACACCCTCGACCCCATCGCTTACACCGTCGGTTTCATTGACCGACTGAAGGCGGACGTCACCGCCCGCATCCGTAAATCCCTCTGACATGAAACCTACCCTCCTCGTACTCGCCGCCGGCATGGGCAGCCGCTACGGCGGCCTTAAACAGATCGACCCCATGGGCCCCTCTGGCGAGACCATCCTGGACTACTCGGTCTTCGATGCGCTTCGAGCCGGCTTCGGTAAGGTCGTCTTTATCATCCGACCTGATTTCGAGAAAGATTTCCGCGAGCGTATCGCTGCCAAATTCACCGGCCGTATCGACGTCAGCTTCGCCTTTCAGACGATTGACCAGCTCCCACCAGGCTTCTCGGTCCCGACCGGACGCGAGAAGCCCTGGGGTACCACGCACGCCATCCTCTGCGCCCGAGATGCGGTGCACACGCCATTCGCGGTCATCAACGCCGATGACTTCTACGGCCAGGATTCCTATGCGACGCTCGGCCGTTATCTCGCCGGGCTATCAAACGTTTCGACGGACTACGCCATGGTAGGCTTTACCCTAAAGAACACGCTTTCCGAGCACGGCACCGTCGCCCGAGGTGTCTGCCAGACCGATGCAGGAGGTAAATTGACCGACATCCAGGAACTGACGAAGATCGCCAAACTCAGCCACGGGGCTGAACATCGCGGCGACGACGGGACCGTCATCAGCCTAACGGGCGATGAGCCGGTCTCGATGAATATGTGGGGCTTCACCCCGGCGATCTTTCCGCAACTCGAAGCTGATTTCCGGGCCTTCCTCCTAGCCAAGGGCTCCGAGATGAAGAGCGAAGCCTACATCCCCCTATCCGTCGGCAACCTGATCCGCGGCGGCCAAGCGACCTGCCAAGTCCTGCGCTCCGACTCAACGTGGTTCGGCGTGACCTACCGGGAAGATAAACCCATCGTCCAAGCCAGCATCACCCAACAGGTCAGCAGCGGAGCCTACCCTTCTTCCCTCTGGGCCTGACGATGTCCAGCCCCGCCGGACATGACGCAGTTGCGATCGCGCGTGAGTTCGCTCTCGAAGGCGACGTCTTGTCGGCCGCCCCCTATGGGAGCGGACACATCAACGACACCTACAAGGTCGACGTGAAGCCCGGTAATGGACCTCGGCGCTTCGTACTCCAACGCATCAACCATAACGTCTTCCGACGACCGGACGAACTCATGGCCAATGTCGAGCGTGTGTGCGCCCATGCGTATACGAAATTGAAGCTAGGTGGTATGCCGGACGCCGACCGACGCACATTACGACTCATCCCGACCCGCTCTGGCAAGGCCTGGCACATCGACGAAGCCGGCAATCGCTGGCGCTGTTATCACTTCATCGAAGGTGCCACCGGCCATGACGTCATCCGCTCACCCGCGCAGGCCTATGCGGCGGCTAAATCCTTCGGCGCCTTCCAGGCCCTGCTCGCCGACCTTCCGGGCGGACGCCTCCACGAGACCATCCCGGACTTCCACCATACCCCCTCCCGCTTCGCCCGCTTCCAAGAGACTCTGGCCCAAGACAGCCATGGTCGTGCTGCGGCCTCCGTACCCGAGATTGCCTTCGCCTTGGCCCGCGCCCACGAGGTCAACGTGGTCGTCGAGGCCTTGCGTGACGGCACCCTTCCCGAACGCGTGACGCACAACGACACGAAGTTGAATAATGTGCTACTCGACGACGTGACCCAAGAAGGCGTCTGCGTGATTGACCTGGATACCGTGATGCCCGGCTCGGTCCTCTACGACTTCGGCGATCTCGTGCGCACGTCGACTTCACCTGCCGCCGAGGACGAGACGGACCTCGCGAAGGTCCGGATGCAACTCCCCATGTTCGAAGCCTTGGTCAAAGGTTACCTCGAATCTACAAACAGTTTCCTGACGCCGAAAGAGAAGGAGCTCCTACCTTTCGCGGGTAAACTCATCACCTTCGAGATCGGGCTACGCTTCCTCACCGACTGGCTCGAAGGCGACACCTACTTCAAAATCAAACGTCCGACGCACAACCTCGATCGAGCACGCACCCAGTTCAAGCTGGTCGAGTCCATCGAAGCCCAGCTCCCCGCCATGCAAGCGCTGGTTGCACGCGAATGAGAAAACGCATCCTAATTACCGGCGGAGCAGGCTTCATCGGCTCACACCTAGTCAGGCACTTCGCCGGACAGGCCGAAGTCACCGTGCTCGACGATCTCCGGAGCGGGTATGCCCGGAACCTGGCAGGGGTCCCCTGCCGCTTCCTCCAAGGCTCCATCCTCGACGCTGCTGCCCTCTCGGAGGCCATCGCCGGCGCTGAGGAAGTCTACCACCTCGCCGCGATGATCTCAGTGCCGGAGTCCGTCGCAAAGCCGACCGAGTGCGCGGAACTCAATACCGAAGGCACCCGCCGGGTGCTTGCCGCTGCCTTGACTGCCGGAGCCCGTAAGGTCGTCCTGGCGTCCTCCGCCGCCATCTATGGCGACAACCCGGCCGTTCCGAAACTCGAGTCGATGCCGCCCGAGCCGAAATCCCCGTACGCCGAGACCAAGCTCGCCGGTGAACACCTACTCGAAGAGTACCGCGTCGCCCACGGACTTGGCACCACGAGCCTGCGCTTCTTCAACGTCTTCGGCCCACGACAGGACCCTCGCTCCGCCTACGCTGCCGCCGTCCCGATCTTCATCGCGAAGGCCCTAAACGACGAACCCATCGGCATCCACGGTGACGGCGGTCAAACCCGTGACTTCATCTATGTGACCGATATCGTCGGGGCCCTCGCCTATGCTGGAGCCTCCAAGGACATGGCGGGCACCTACAACGTCGGATATGGCCAAAGCCAGTCGATCCTCGAGCTTGCGCAGGAGATTATCCGCCTCACCGGCTCCAAATCCACAATCGAGCACCTGCCGCCTCGTTCCGGCGACGTCCGTCATTCGCTGGCATCGACACAACGCCTGCTGGCCGCTGGGTGGAATCCACGGTCAACCGTCAGCGCAGGACTGGCCGAGACGATCGAAACCTTTCGACGCCTCAAGGCGTGACGACTAACGTCGTACGCAGGAGTTCTTCCTGTCCGTCGTTAAGGTTCAGCCAGAGGTCGTAAGTACCCGGAGGCGGCAGACGGAGACGAAAGGAAAGCGTCGGATTAGGAGCGTACTCGCCACCCTCGAGCGTCGGATGCATATGCGCATAGCCAGCGGCAGGCGTGTCGACCGAGAAGATCACGGCATGTCCGAGCGAACCCATAATCGGACGTAATTTCAGCGGCTTGCCCTCCGGCCCAGCGAGTTTCACGCGCACGGAAGCTGAAGCACCAGATTTCAGAGTCGACGCTTCCAACGACACGATGGCGTTGCGAGATGCGACGGTGAAGTCAGCTGAAGCCATCGAGGATTTTACTTCGAGCTGGGCAAGCATCACACGCGAGGTACGCGCATCGGCGAAGTCGACATAGGCCTCTAGTGCAGAGCCGCGGAGCCTAACTGGCATATCAAAACGCCAGATACCATCTTCACCCGGAACGGGATGCAGATGCGCATAAGCACGGGAGTTGCCGAACTTACGGAGGTGCAGGTGCACCTTTTGCGTGTGAGACACGGCCAGCTCGTGGCCGTAATAAGGCTGACCGTCTTCCTTAATGAGCCGTAATTCACCCTTGGTTCCGTCAGGCGAAAGCTCGACCTTGAGCTCGACGGGGAACTGGAGGGCCTTGGGTGAATAGAAATTGGCCTCCTCGTTGACGCCGCAAAACTCCACTCCATCTACGATCACCGGCTGATGGTCATTATGGAGGAACGCACACTGAGTGTCGGGTAAGGCACGTAGGCCGAAGAATCCGGCCACCGCCAGGACGCTGATTAGCAAAGTTTGGCGAAGCGGCGTCATCGGGCCTTCGTGCCGGCGGTACCGGAAAGCTTGAGCAAACGAGTGGCGATATCCTCGGCGTCGAAGGAAGGCCCTTCACTCCGGTAGGCGATGCGACCTTCGGGACTGATGACGATAAGCGCGGCGTTATGAACGATGGTGCCGTCATCTCGCAATGTCTGGATACCGTAATGGCGCATGAGGTCCTTGATCTGACCCGCATTGCCGGTGAGGAAGCGGTGGCGGGCATGGTCGATACCATATCCGTCAGCATAGGCGCGCAGGACACCAGGGGTGTCCGTCTCCGGGTCGAAGGTGATGGTGAGTAGGCGGACGTCAGCGGCGCCGGGCATCTTCGCCAGCGCATCCCAAAGTTGCTTCATACAAGTGGAAGAAGCCGGACACATGCGGGCCGACCGACAGCTGGTGAAGATGAAGTTAAGCGCAATCGGATGTCCGAGGAAGTCCTTCTTCATGACCAGCCGACCGGACTGGTCCCAAAGGGCCATGTTCGGCATGAGCTCGTTCGGCATACGCGTGACCATCCGCCCCTTATCCGCGGTCTCCCGACGAAGAGAGTCAGTGACCTCCGCGACCTGTCGTAACTCCTCGGCGTCGGCCGAGACGACGCTACGCGCCTGGGTCTCGGCGCCTTCGCTCACGACCTCATAACGGACGATCCGACCGACCCAGCCCACCTTGCGGTCACCCTCGGAGAAACGGCGAAGGAAATTCGTCGAACCATCCGCATGGGCGATCTTCGCCCAGCCGTCAGCGGCGACCGAGACGACCTTCCCGGTCTCGGTGGCCGCGGAAAGTCCGACCACGGCCAGGAAAAGGAAGCAGACTCGGATCATGGTCAGAGGTGCTCCTTGGAAGGTCCGAGCATGAGCTCGACCATCCCGTGACGGACGCCGCGATGGGAAAGATGGAAGGCCTCGGCGCCGGTCAGATCGGCCAGTACGCATAGAGTGATTAAAGCCGCCGGCATGATGTCGGCGCGGTCAGCCGGGATGCCCGGCACTTTGCGACGGCCCTCGATATCCAAGGCACACAGCTGGTCGCGCAGTTCGCGGATGCGCAGCACGGGTAGCCGACCTCCGACCGGCGCTTCGCCGATGGCTTCGAGGTGTAACGCGATTGAGGCGAAGGCGCCGCCGGCACCGATGATGAGATAATTTTCCGCGGCCTGCGCAGGGATCACGCTCTGTAGCGCCCCGAGCAGATGGGTCCGGATAGAAAGCTGGTCCAACTCGTCGATGACCCCGGCGCCGCCGCGCAGATAACCGTTCGTCAGCCGTACCGAACCAAGCGGGAAACTGCGCGCCAGCACATAATGTCGTCCACGGATGGCGGTAACCTCCAGGCTTCCGCCGCCGAGATCAAAGGCCATGATGTTCTCGTAAGCCTGATAGGCGGGGTCAGTGCGCACGCCGGCGCCAGCCAGGCGGGCCTCGACCTCACCAGAGACAATCGTCAAAGGCACGCCAGTGACCTGAAGGACCCTCTCAGCGAAGGCCTGACGATTCGCACATTCGCGAACGGCGCTGGTACCGAGGACGGTGAAACGGGTCGCCCCTTTCGAGCGGGCGAAATCCAGCAGACGACCGATGGCGGCAGCGCCAGCTTCTTGGGCTTCGCTAGGCAATGGATCGCCAGGCTGGGCATCCTGTTGCAACCGCACGGCTTCAGTCAGTCGGCCCAGTTCGCGACGATCCTGCCCATCCACCACGGCGACCTTAATGGAATTCGACCCCACGTCGACGACAGCGATAGCGGACATGTTCAGAAGAGGAATTGTCCTTTGAGTCCGCCGAAGAAATGCACGCCATCCTGGGTCTCGAATTCTTTCGTACGCGCCGCAATGAAGTAGGTGGCCGAGCAGGAGTACACCTGAAAGGTTGTGCCGACCGCGCATTGCAGCACCACAGGCGAACGGGTGACCCCGCGAGATTCGCGGAAGTTGCCGCCGTCGACCGCATAGTTACGCACGACCACCTCGAGTTGCGTGTCAGCGAAGGCCCAATAGGAGAAGTTAGGGCGAGAGGCGGACGCCCTCAGGGCATCGATAGGGTCGTAGCCATTCGAGTGGCGCACAAAGGAATGGCCCCATGATTTGTCGAGGTTGACGCCCCAGCGTAACTGAGCGCCCAGCAGGACTTCTGAGCGCATCGTACCAAGTTCGACGGCTGCCCGCGCGATGAGGTCGCGATAGTCGTGACCCGTCGGGTCGAGATCGAATCGGCGGCGGAACTCACCATCGAGATTGAGGAGCACCTCATCATTAACTTGGGAACCCCATCCGGCAGCGGAAGGTGTACCGATAAGTTCGTGGAACTTATTCTGGATGGTCTCTCCACCGGCAGAGGGACCGATCACACCCAGCTTAGCCTCAACGGAAAACATGCAGTCCTTCCGACCCCCACGATCCAAGATGGCACCGTAACCCCAGCCAACGTAAAGCGCACCAGAATAAGGCTGATCGTTTTCGCTCGGATTAGCATTCGCCGTATCAGAAGGGGTATTGATCTCCTGCGTGAGCGAAAAGAAGGTGTGGTCACCCCGATTGACTGCGAGCTTGAGGCCTTGCGTGTAATACCGGTCCTTATTCTTAGGTGCGAACTTGTCGTTCTCTTCCGTCAGCGACACTACCCAGACCGAACGCGGCGAGACGGGTGGAGGCAGTTCGGCGGCCTGGATGGCGGACGTGGCCAAGGCGAAGGCTATAAGACGGGACGATGACATCTGGGAAACGATAGCAAAGAGCGACATGCCTATGGCGACAACGCCTTTCTGACTTGTGAACAAAGGCTCGCCCAAGTATTTGACTGTCAGGATGTCCCACGCTCCAACAGGTTTGCCTTTTGCCCGGACTGATGTCCTGGCCGACGGCACCGCCGTGGTGACCATCGGTGGGTCTTGGACCCTCGACTCCACCCTGCCGCCGATCGTGGTCAAAGGGGATCGAGTCAAAGTAGTGGCCGACGAACTCACGGCCTTCGACTCCTCACTGCCAGCCTGGCTCTACGCCAACTTCAAGAATATCCGCCAACTCGACCTGGCCGCCCTGCCCGCCCGATTGCAGTCGCTGGTGCAGATGGCCGAAAAAGCTTCGTTTACTGATACTCATGCGCACGACACCGGCTTCCTGGAGCATTTCGGGACCTGGGGCGTCGAGAGCGGCTCCTCTTGGGGGCGTGCCTTCGAGCACATTGGCCACACCACGCTCGGCTTCTTGCGCATGCTGGTCGGGCGAGCCAAAATCAACTGGAGCGACTTTAAGCTAGAACTTCAAACAGCTGGCGTCGACGCCCTTCCCATCGTCGCCCTGCTAGGCTTCCTGACCGGGCTCATCATGGCCTACGTCGGCCTCATCCAATTACGCCTTGTGGGCGCTACGGTGTATGTCGCCAACCTGGTCTCGCTGGCCATGACCCGCGAGATGGGCGCACTGATGACCGGAATCATCGCCTGCGGACGAACCTCCACCGCCTACGCCTCCCAGCTCGGCAGCATGAACGTAAGTCAGGAGACTGACGCGCTCCGCGCCCTAGGTATCAACCCCATCGAATACCTCGCCGTACCGCGTATCCTTGCAGTCACCCTGATGGTGCCGCTGCTCGCCGTCTTCGCCACTTTCATCGGCGTATTCGGCGGTATGGTCGTCGCCTGCGCTGGCGACCTGAGCATCGAACAATACCTCACGCAGGCCGTGCGGGCGATTACCTTCAAGAGCTTCCTCGTCGGCGTTATCAAGTCCGTCGCCTTCGGGTTCATCGCCGCCTGGGCCGGCTGCTACCGCGGCTCGGTCGCCAAACGTTCCGCCTTGGGAGTCGGCGAGGCCGCTACGTCCGCCGCCGTACTGGGCATCACCTTCATTGTGATCTCCGACGCATTCTTCGCGGTGATCTTCAACCTGTTCGACCTGTGAACAGCACCGACATCCTCACCTGCAGCGATCTGGCCATCGGCCACGGCTCGCACGTCATCATGGACCGGCTCAACCTTTCGTTGCCCGCAGGAAAGATTCTAGCGATCGTCGGACCGAGCGGCTGCGGCAAGAGCACGCTCATGCGCGCCCTCGGAGGACTCGATGAACCGCTCGGCGGCACCACCACCCTCATGGGCGTTGACCTCAACTCCGCGGATGGACTGCGGAGGCAGGATATCCTACGCCAGACTGGCTTCCTCTTCCAAGGTTCGGCCCTCTTCTCTTCGCTCACCCTCCGCGAGAATATCGAGATGCCGATGCGCGAGTTCCTGAAAGCGCCTCGCAAGGAGATCCGGCAGCTGGCGGAGTATAAGCTCGCCCTCGTCGGACTGGCCGACGCGATGGACAAGCTTCCTTCCGAAATCAGCGGCGGCATGGCCAAACGAGCCGGTATCGCTCGCGCCATGGCGTTGGACCCGGCCGTCATCTTCCTCGATGAGCCCAGTGCGGGCCTTGACCCCGTGAGCTCCGGACGGCTCGATGAGCTGATCCTGCGCCTCCGCGAAGCCTTCGGCACCACCGTCGTGCTGGTCAGCCACGAGATACCGAGCATCCTGCGTACTGCCGACTTCTGCGTTTACCTCGACCCTGACACCGGCACCATGGCCGCCTACGGACCGCCCAAAAGCTTCCTTCAGGCTGGCCAACCACCGAAGGTCCACGCCTTCTTCTCCCAAGCCCGTTTCGACTAAACATGCGCAGATCCGCCAACATGACACTTATCGGGGCCTTCGTGGTCGGCGGCATCGTGCTCATCATCGCCGCGGTGATCCTCCTCGGCGCCGGCTCCTTCTCCGGCACGAAGCCGACCGCCATTTGCTACTTCGAGGATACTGTCAGTGGCCTCGACATCGGAGCGCCAGTCAAGTTCCGCGGCGTCACCATCGGCAAGGTCAGCCAGGTCCTCCTCCGTACCTCCGGTCAATCCGCAGGCGACTACTCTGTCCCAGTCGTCATGGAATTTTCACCTGACCTCCTGACGCGGCGCGGCATCGACCAAGCGCTCTTACAGAAACAGGGACTTCGCCTCTCTCTCGAGAAAGGCCTGCGCGCGAAGCTGCAACAACAGTCAGTGGTCACTGGCGTGCTCTACGTCGAACTGGATTACTTTCCCGACACTGCCTACCGGCTCCACGACCCCAAGGGCGAGCTCGCGGAAATCCCCACCCAGCCCTCGAACCTCGGCGCACTGACGAAAGCCGTCTCGCAGACGCTCGACCAACTGAGCCGGATCGACTTCGTCTCTATCACCAAGAAGGTTGATTCGATCCTGACCCGCATCGACAAGGGCGCCTCGCAGATTGAATTCGAAAAAATCAACGGCAACCTCGTGCAGGCCTCGGCCAATATCTCAAAGATCACTGGCGACCCTGCCATCGCCCGTGCCGTCAACGACTTCTCTGGTGCCATGCAAGGCATCGACGCCCTCGTAAAACGACTGAGCGGCAAGGTCGACCCAGTCGCAGATGACATCAAGGCGATGGCTACCGCCGGCCGCAAAGCCCTCGAACGGCTCAACGAGACCTCGGAGAACCTCCGGACGCTCACGAAGCCGGGCTCGCCGGCTCGCCGCGACCTTGATCAGGCCTTGGCGGATGTCTCCGAGGCAGCCCAGGCTATCCGCTCTTTGGCGGACTTCATCGAACGCAACCCTGAGACGATCATCCAAGGACGCAGCAAATCGACCGTCAAGGATGCCAAGCCAAAGGAAGAGACACCCGCTAAATGATTCCGCGCTTCCTCATCGCCGGATTCGCAGCACTACTGAGCGGCTGCATCATCTTCGACAAGAAGAGTGAAGCGGTCACCTTCCACCAGCTCGCCTCGCCATCCGCCGCCATCACGCGATCCACCCCAACCCTCTTCGTACCCCGCTCCGTGATTCCGGCAGCCCTTCGTCGACCCAACGTCGTGCTGATTGATGACACCGGCTGGGTTCGCGTCGAAGACGCCCACCGCTGGATTGCCCCACTTGACCGCGCCATCTCGGAGGCGATTGGACGCCATCTCACGGCACTGACCGGCTTACCTTCTTCGGCGCAAGCACCGGTCGATGATCACCTCGTACTACTGCTGACCGTGGATAAGATGGAAATCTTCACTCCCGCCGTACCCAGCCGCTCCATCTTCTCTCTCCCGGGCACAGCATCGAACACGGACACGGCGACCATCCAAATCAGCTTCCGCCTCGAAAAATCGGACGGCACCCTCTTGGCCACCAAGACAATCGCTCAATCCCACATCCTCAAAGAACGCTCGCCGACCGAGTTCGCTCAGGCACAGTCCGCCAATCTTGCCGACATCGCCGCCGCGATTGCCAAGCTCCTTCCCAACCTTTCGACGTCGAAATGACCACGCCCTCCTCCCCTCGCCCAGACGGCTTCTCCGAAGCCACCGGCGAGATTTGCTACGATCTCCCCTCGGCGTACATCCCGCATCCGGCGACTGGCCTGCTGCACCTGCAGCGCTTCCTCGCCAAGATCCGTAGGCACCTCAAAGGCGAACTCCCTAAGTCCTATCAGCGCAATTTCTGCAAAGGCTTCGACCGCTTCCTCTGCATGCATCTGGGCGTCACCCCTGAACAGGTCATCGCCTGCGTCCGCGAAACGCACTCCGAGGCCGAACTCGATATCCGCCTTAAAGCTCTCTTTCCCGCCGACCTCCGCGTCGCCGTCTGGAACCGCGAACTGGTCCAGAAAGGCATGAGCGAGATGGGCCGGGAAGCCCTCGGCAACGCCAAGCGCATCATGGGCGCCGAACACCGCACCGACGTGATCTCCTTCGCGGACATGATCGACTTCGACGAAGGACGTATTTTGTGAATACCAACGACCCCCATCCCAACCGCCTGGTCATCCGGGGCATCGCCGCGCTGCTCGCCTGCCTCAAGCACCATCCCAAGGCGTTACGCGAGGTCGTTGCCACCGCCGCCTTCGCACCGAACCTTGCCGAGCATGATGCCGCCTTCGCCGAACTCGGCGTCAAGACCCGTATCGTCGGACCCATCGAACTCGCGCAGACGGCCGAAGGCCCCTGCGAGGGTGTCTGCGCGCTCACGATGCGTCCGGACTTCGGACTAGCCCGCATCTCCGATTTCGCCGAGTGGCGCGAGTCCCGGGAAAGCATTGTCATCGCCGACGGTGTGACGGATCCAGCCGACCTCGCCGCGATTGCCCGGTCGATGGCGGCTTTCGGTCTGAAACGCCTGCTGCTCTCGGGCGGCACGGAGAAACTCTCCTTCCACCCCGAAGCATGGAACCTGTCGCGAGGTGCGATGGAACAGCTCCGCCTGATGCGTGCTGCTGCCCTTGGCGGGCTCCTCAAACTCGTCGAAGACCGTTGCTGCGTCGTGGCGCTATCGCCCGACATCGGACGCAAGATCGACCTCGCCGTACCCGTGCGCGTCCCCGGCCGCCACCTGGCCCTACTCATCCCTGGAGGCAAACTCGACCCCGATATCCAGCCCCGCGTCGAACATTGCTACCGCTTTCCTGGAATGGTCGGCCAACCGGCCCTAAGCCTCGCCGAGATCGCCCCGCTGGCTATCGCCTGGTTCGCTTCCACACCCCAACCCCGTGCCGACGGCTTCCTGGCCCGCAAAAGGGCTCGCCACGTGAAGGACAAGGGTTCCAATCCGACCAGCTAACCCTCATGTCGCAGCCCCAGCCCGGCCCCGGCGAGAACGTCCTCTCGCTCCAGAACATCAGCCGTACGTTCTTCACCGCCCTACAGCGTCAGCACGATATGCTCGCTTTCAATATCGCCGGACTGCACACGGCTGACCCGAAGGCCTACGTGCACTTCTCCTCCCTCTCGCGAGTCATGCCCGTACCGCAGGCCCACCTGCCGGCCGACCAGATGCTCGCGTATGCCCGCGGCCTGATGCTCCGCACCACCATCAACGACCTGCTGACGGTCTCGGCCGAATGCATGGTGCAATGCCACCTCCTCTGTCTCTTCATCCGCGAACAAGGCAAAAACCAGCGCCGCGATCCGCTGGTTGAAAAGATCATCGGCGAAAAGCAGCAGGCCTTCCAGAAGATGTCGTTGCAGGATCGCTTCACCGCGCTCGAGGAGAACTTCGGTATCGTTTGCGAACTGGAAGACGGAGTCTTCAGCCTGGCGGCCGCGCTCCGTGTACTCGTCCGCGGCGGGCTCGTCACGAACGATGACATCACCCCGGACGGTTCGCTGACGCTAGAATTTAAGGCAATGCAGGACTTCGAGGTTCCCGACGAAGCCACGCCGCCGGCCGAAAGTCCCGCCGAAGCTCCCGCTGAACTCGCACCGGGCGTGACCGTGCATAGCACAGGCGACGAAACCAAGCCGAAGACGGTCGCCCGCCTGACGGACACTTCTCGCACCTTTAAACCAGGCGAGATGCTCGACCTAACCGATACCGAGCTCCTCGGCCTAAACATCACCGTGGCCAAGTTCGTGGACGGCCTGCTTCGCTCCGTTGACCATTTCGGTCGAGCCCAGCTCGGCGAAGGCGCCTAAGCGATGAGAGAAGCCGCGGCACTCCCCCGTCGCGCCTGGCTCTGGGTTTTCGCAGCCTACCTATTTCAATCTATACCAGCGGCCGTCCGCGATGAAGCATTGCCCGTCGCGCTCAAGGATCTCGGCTACCCAGACGCTCAGATCACAAAGGCCGTAGCGGCTTTTGGCCTGGTCGTCAGCTGTAAGATACTCCTGTCGCCTCTAGTCGCTGGCTTCAACCCACGCCGATTCATCCTCGCGTCAGAATTGTGCATTGCCGCCCTTTTAGGCCTACTGGCCTACCACGTGGGCGCCGACCAGTCCTCGACGAACATGATTGTCGGCTGCCTTATCTTCTTATCCCTCTTCGCGGCCGCCCATGACTTCGCCCTAGATGGCTTCTTCGTGGCCTCCCTCGATGACAAGAGCCGGGCAACGCACTCCGGGATCCTGAACGTGGCGACAAAGGTCGGCGTGGTGCTCGCCGGCCCGGGGCTGATCTGGATGGTAGGGAGGATTATGGACTACGGCGCGCAGACAGCCGACGCTTGGTCATGGGCGCTGGCAACGGCGGGCGTTCTGGCTCTGTTGACGGTAGGAGCCAACGCCTGGGGTCTTGCGGCGGAGCCTATCACCTCCACCGGAACAGGAACCATTCGTGACCGCTTCCGGGAGATGCTCGCCGGACTGCGCTCGCTTCTAGGCGACCGGCGACTGGTGGCCGTCCTCGCCCTTATCTTGTTCTATCGGGCTAGCGAAGTACACATGGCGAAGATTATCCCGCTTTTCGCCAAGTCGAACACGGGCGGTGGCCTCGGCCTCAGTAACGAGACTTATGCGGTACTCCGCATGCTGTCGGCCGTTGGAGGCCTGGCACTCGGTGGGGTCATCGGCTCTCTTGTGGTGGCTAGACTCGGACTGGCCCGAGCACTCCTGCCTCTCGGCGTCACGATGCACTTACCCTTGGTGGCATTCGCCTGGCTGGCTTACGACGGAACCCATAACCTTTGGATTATCGGCGGCGTGTTTATCGTAGAGTATATCGTCTACGGGGCTGGCCTCTGCGCTTTGATCCTAGCCATGATGAAGCTGGCCTCCGGCCCCGGGGCCGCAGTCCGCTACGCCGCCCTCTCTACCTTCGCCTTGCTGGCCAACTATCTACCTGGCCTCTGGGCAGGCTCCCTCTCGGACCGCCTAGGGTATGGCTATTACTTCCTATTTGCGCTCAGCCTCGCGATTCCCGGCATCCTGTCGGCCTGGTTCGCGAAGCGATACTTCGAGGAAACCTGATTACTCCTTCGGAAGGACAATCAATTCCTGCTCGAACTTGAGATCCAGGTAACGCTGCGCAAAAGCCTGTACGGCCGCTTCGTCGGTCAGGCTCATGCGGCGCTCCCACTCGGCATCGAAATTGGCGCCTAGGCCGGCCACCTCGCGCACAAGCGCGCCCTGCATGCGAGCGCCGGCGGATTGCCGACCCTGACGACGTGAGACGCGCATGCGACGCTTGGCATCCTCAATCTCGTTCGGGGCGAACTTGCCCTTACGCAGGCGATCGAGCTCCATGCGCATCTCCTTCACGACCTCCTGCGCCGAGGCGGGCGCAGTACCGGCATAAAGGTAGAACATGCCTTGATCGACGACTTCGACGCGGGTTGCGCCGACGAAATAGGCCATGCCCTTCTCTTCGCGCACCCGGCGAAACAGCCCGCTGGCCATGCCGCTGAGCAGTTCCTCGGTCACGTTCGCCGCGACGACCTCGTCCGGTGCGAAACCACAATGCGGGAAAGCAATCGCGACGACGGCCTGCTCGCCCTGGGCACGCTCCAGCAGCTTGCCAGACGGAGCCGGGACATGCTTGGGCAGGGCGCGACGCGTCAGGGCAAGCTTGGGCAAGGAGCCGAAACGACGGTTGACGAATTCCATGACGGCTGGGCGGTCAAAGGCCCCGCTGACACCGACGACGATATTATCGGCGACGACCAAGGACTGGTGCAATACCGCGAGGTCGGAAGGTTGGATCTTCGCAAGGGTTTCCGGCGTACCGCAGGCGTCGATCGCAAGCGGGTGCTCGCCGAAATACTGGCGCTGCAGGTGCAGCCGGGCCTTCTCGACGATATCATCTTCGGCTTCGCGGCAGGCGGTGATAATCGCCGCGCGCTCCAAGGCGAAGGTCTCGGGGAGAATCTTTGGCCCGAGAATGCCGTCGGCAATGAGTTCGGAGATCTTTTCAAAGTCTGAGCTGAGCGCCTCGCCCCAGAGACCGCAGGAAACCTGCGAACCATGGTCGGCGAAGGTCGCACCGATGCTGTCGACAAGGTGAGCTACCTCTTCCTTGGAACGATGCACGTTATCACGGGCGAACATGGTGCCCAGCAAGCCCGTCGTACCGCGCTTCTCCGCCTCCTCGTAAGCGAGGCCGCCGGCAAGGAACACGCCAACACCAGCCTTAGGAATGGTCGCATCCTGCTGCAGGACAACCCGGACGCCATTATCCAAGGTAAAGGTCTCAAAGCGATCCGGCGTAGCCGTCGGCGCAGCACTGGCCTTGGCAGCATCGGCCTTACCGCCACGCATAGTCCCGAAGGTGACGTTATCCGGCCGCAGCCACTTGCGCGCTTCGCGCGTCAGATCCTCGGCTCCCAGTTTGGCGAGATGCTCCACGCCGCGCTGCGGCCAGGAGATGTCATGGCCGATGGTGGCCGCATGGGCGACGCGGCTGGTCAGCCCATGGATGTTCTTTTGTCCGTTTACCATGGCGACGACGGACTGGCGGCGGACTTTCTCGAACTGGGCCGGCGTGACGCCTTTTTGCAGGAGTCCGTCGACGACTTCGGCGATTGCTTGCTCCACGACGGGAGCGGAGGTCCCAGCTTCACCCGTCCAACTACACCAAGCGAGGCCCAGATCGCGGATGCCGAAACCCGAAGCGTCGATGCCGTGGATGAGTTTGCGCTTTTCGCGGAGCTCACTCCAAAGCAAGGAACTGTTACCGGCGCCAAGTACACCAAGGAAAAGGTCCGTCGCGAGGCGGCCTTCATCGAAGTAACCAGGGATGCGCCAGCAGGCGACGCCCTTGGAGGTATTAACCTCGCGAATGAGGTCGGCGCGTCGGACGCCGCCCTGCGGCGGCTCTTGGTGGCCAGCGATATCGATCAGCGGACGGCGGGCGAAACGGCCGAACCAGCGTTCAGCAGAAGCGAAGACTTCTTCCGGAGGCATGCTGCCGCCCAAGGCGAGCACAACGTTCGTCGGCACATAGCGACTGGAGTGATAGGCGCGCAGGTCTTCCGGGGTGATTCGAACGAACAAATCGCGATGGCCGATGACAGGCTGGCGCAAGGGGTGTGACCGCACGGCCTCCTCGAGGACGGATTTTGCCAGCATCTGATCATGCTCGTCGTCGCACATTGCGATCTCACGCAGGATAACCTCACGCTCCATTTTGGCATCCGCATCGGTGATCAGCGGGTCGAAGACCATGTCGGCGATCGCCTCCATCGCTGTCTCAAAACCTTCCTGCGGGGCGTCCACGTAATAGACCGTGCGATCGAAGGTCGTATAGGCATTGGAAGATCCGCCACTGCGGTGGATGGCGTCGGTGAGTTCCCTGTTCGTGAAACGTCCCGTCCCCTTGAACACCATGTGCTCCAAGTAGTGCGAGATGCCCGAGCCTTCCCAGCGACCTTCGTGAATGCTGCCGGTGCGCACCCATGCCTGCACGGTGCAGAGGCCGATGCCGGGACGATGAGAATAGATGACCTCGAGTCCGTTGGAAAGGACCCGACGTTCAGGCAAGGGGCCGGCAATCTGGGCGAAACTTAGGCCTTCAAGATACGACATGGGCTGGATGTATGCCCCGCCCTCGACGGGGCGCAAGTGCGACCAGTCCGCACCCCGGCAAATGAGACCCAGGCAGGCCCACTCTGACATTGAAACCAAAGGCAGCCCTAGGTATTCCCAACCTTCGCCCACCGACCAAGGAGGGCCCCTCCCCCTTCCTTCCCCTTTCCGATGTATATTCCGCCCGAAATCCGCGCCAGCCTTGACGAAGTCGAACGCCGCGCCGGCTACCTCTGGAAGTTCCTCGATGTCGCAGGTAAACAGGCCGCGATTGCGAAGCTCGAAGAGCAGATGGCCGCCCAGAACTTTTGGGACAGCCAGAAAGCCGCCCAGAAGGTCATCTCGGAGTGCAACGGCCATAAGGTCATCGTCGCCCCCCAGGTCGCCTTCCGCCGTCAGATCGAAGACGCCAAGACCCTCGCCGAACTCATCACCGAATCCCCCGATGGCACCGCCGATGCCGAAGTCGAGGAACTCCGTAAGCTCGGCACCGACCTACTCACCGCCGTCTCTGAGCTCGAGATCGCCTCGTTCCTCTCCGGCCTGCACGACCGCTCCAACGCCATCGTCACCGTCAAGGCTGGCGCTGGCGGTACGGAATCTAACGATTGGGCCGACCTACTCTACCGCATGTATACGCGCTGGGCCGAACGTCGCGGCTTTAAGATTGAAGTCGAAGACATCGCCGAGGGCGAAGGCGCCGGCATCAGCCAGGCTACCTTCCGACTCGAAGGTCCGAATGCCTACGGCTACGTCAAGGCCGAGCGCGGCGTCCATCGCCTCGTCCGCATCTCCCCCTTCGACGCCAACGCCCGCCGACATACCTCCTTCGCCTCGGTCGACGTCGTCGCCGAAATCGATGATGACATCGACGTCGAGGTCAACGAAGCCGACCTGCGCGTCGACGTCTACCGCTCCAGCGGTAAAGGCGGACAGCACGTCAACAAAACCGAATCTGCGGTGCGCCTCACCCACATCCCAACTGGTATCGTCGTGGCCTGCCAGCGCGAACGCTCCCAGGTCAAGAACCGCGCCCTCGCGATGAAGATCCTGCGTGCCCGTATCTACGAAAAGACCATCGACGACAAACGTGCCGAGATGGAGAAATATTACGGTGAGAAAGGCGATATCGGCTGGGGTAACCAGATCCGTTCGTACGTCTTCCAACCCTACCAGATGGTTAAGGACCTCCGCACCGGGGTCGAGACGGGCAACATCCAGGCGGTCATGGACGGCGATATCGACGCGTTCATCAACGGCTGGCTCCGCGCTGGCGGTCCACGCACCCGCAACAAGGATATCAAGATCGAGGACTAAGTCCCCGTCCCCTCCATGCCCTCCCGGGACACCCTCCGACAGAAGCTCCTCGATACCCCGCTCTTCGCGGAGAAGATCTGGAAGCTTTCACCGGAGCCATGGCCCATCACCGAGGCCCAACTCCGGGACCTTAAGCGCATCGGCGCCGCCTGCCTGAGCTACCATCGCGCGCTCGAGCGGCTCTACGTCCGCTCGTTCACGAACAAGAAGATCCTCCGCAACCGAGAGGTCTACGCCCCATGGGTCGCCGAATACCTCGATCGGTACAAGCCTGCCGGCCTCATCGAACATGGACGCCATCGGGCCGTCAAAGGCCAGTGCCCCGTCGTCCTTCGTCCGGACCTGCTGATCACTGAAGGAGGCTTCACTATGACGGAACTCGACAGCGTCCCCGGCGGCGTCGGGCTGACGGCCTACCTGAACGAGGTCTACGCCGAGGACTTTCCCCGCGTCATCGGCTCCTCCACGATGCCTGACCGCTTCATGGCCTCCCTAGCGCGCCTCACGCCCAAGGAGAAGTTCCCGCTCGTCGCCATCGTCGTCAGCGAAGAGGCCGCGACCTATCGACCAGAGTTCGAGTGGCTCGGCGAAAAGCTCCGCACGCTCGGTCATGACGTGCACATCGTCGAGCCCGCCCAGATCATGCAGATGGGCGATGGCTCCTACATTCCAGTCGACGGCGCTCCGCAGCGCGTCGACATCCTTTACCGCTTCTTCGAACTCTTCGACCTCGCCAACGTGAAGGGCGCCGATGGCATCTTCAACGCAGTCGAGGCAGGCACACTAATGCTCACGCCGCCGATGAAGGCTTTCCAGGAAGAGAAGCTCGGTCTCGCGCTACTCCACCACCCGCAACTCGCCGAATTCTGGAAGGAGAACCTTCCCGAAGACCACCACGAGGCGCTCTTCCGTATCGTTCCGCAGACATGGATCATGGAGAAGACCGAATTGCCGCCAACGGCCGTCTTGCACGCTCCAGGCTTTGCCGGTCGCCCGATCCGCGAATGGACGGAACTCGCCGAGGCCTCTCAGCGCGAACGCAACCTCATCATCAAGGCCAGCGGATTCCATGAGACCGCCTGGGGCGCCCGCTCGGTGACCCTCGGCAGCGACGTCTCCCGCGAAGAATGGCTCGAAGCCATCGAGAATGCGCTCAACCCCGAGAACGAGACCTTCCACGTGATGCAGGAATACCATAAGCCGTCCCGCCTGACCCACCCCGTCTACGCCGACGACGGGTCGGTGGTCCCCGCCGATGGACGGGTCCGCCTCTGCCCCTACTTCTTTGTGGATAACGATAGGGTCGAACTTTCCGGCATCCTTTCGACGTTCTGCCCCGCGGATAAGAAGATCATCCACGGGATGAGTGATGCGGCCCTGCTGCCCTGCCATCTGGTCCCCTGAGGTATCCTCCGCCTTGCTTCCTGCCGGGTTTAAGCCGAAAGTTAGGCCATGAGACTCCTCGCCCTCGGTCTGCTCTCCCTGTTCGCCCTCCTTGGCGACCTGAGTGCCGCTGTCCGTACCAAGGTCGATCTGGTCAACCTCACCCCCGACGTCCGAGCCGGCGAAAAAGCCCTCCTCGCCCTCCGCTTCCGCTGCGACCCGCACTTCCACATCTACTGGAAGAACCCCGGTGACGCTGGCGCCTCGCCAACCGTCGAATGGAGCGAGAAATCGGGCACGACGATCGGCGGTTTCATCTGGCCTGGACCTAAGCTCCTCGACCAAGCCGGCATCATGAATTTTGTCTACGAAGACGAAACCCTCATTCTTCTCGAAGTGGCCATACCGGCAGGCAAGACCGGTACATTGGCACTTAAGGGCAAGGCGGAGTGGCTCGAGTGCGACGACAAAGGCTGCTGGCCTCACGACGCACTGGTCGAACTGACGCTCAAGGTCGGCCAAGGTAATGCAGCCTATAAATACGACCCGAAGCTCTATCCAGCCCTGCGGCCGGCGCTGGCGACCACCGCCACGAGCAACGGAAAAACGCTATCCGTCTCACTCCCCAAGGATCGTAAGCTAAACGGAACGTGGTTCCCGCAGCGCAACTTCGTGACGCCTAATGCGACCGCGGGGCAAAAGAAGTCCGGTGACCAATTGACCTTCGAACTCCGGGACGCGACCGAGACCCTCGCCGCAGGGCCGCTCAGCTTTACAACCCGCTCAGAAGATGGCGGTTTCGTCGATATCAACGTGAAGCTCGAATCAGCCTCACCCCAGCCGGCGGCGAATGAAACCATCAAGGCGCACGCCGGTTTGATCGACTGGCAGACCTGGTCCCCCGAGGCCCAAGCCAAGGCCCTCGCGGACGGCAAGATCGTCTACGTCGACTTCACGGCCCGTTGGTGCGCCACCTGTCAGGTCAATAAACGCGTCTACAAGCAGGACGATGTCGCCCAGGCGGTCGCCTCCGCCAGCGTCGTACTACTCAAGGCCGACTGGACGAAGAAGGATGCGGTCATCGCCGATGAACTTCGTAAATACGGACGCACCGGCATCCCACTCAATGTCTTCCTGAAGACTGGCCAGCCTCCGGCCGTACTGTCCGAAGCGCTTACGGGCACCGAAGTCATCGCCGCGCTCAAGGCGGTCGCCGCTGGCAAGGCCTATCAGACCGAGACCACGACGCATCCTTTCGCCATCTGGTTGCTGCTGGCCTTCGGTGGCGGCGTACTGCTCAACCTCATGCCCTGCGTCTTCCCGATGATCGGACTCAAGGTGCTGGGCTTCGCCAAGGAAGCCGGCGCCTCCCGACGCACGGTCGTCCTCAACGGCCTGCTGTATGCCGCCGGCGTCATCGTCAGCTTCCTGGCCCTCGCCCTCCTCATCGTCGGACTCAAGTCCGGCGGCTCATCCGTGGGCTGGGGCTTCCAGATGCAATCTCCTGGCTTCGTGCTCGGCACCTGCGTGCTCATGATTATCCTCGGTCTAAGCCTCGCGGGCGTCTTCGAGATTGGCGTCGGCTTGGGTGGCGTCTCCGCGGGCGAAGGCGATGGCCGCGTCGCCACCTTCTTTTCCGGCGTACTTGCGACGGTAGTTGCGACCCCCTGTACGGCCCCCGGCCTCGGCGCAGCGCTGGGCTTCGCCTTGGATAAGGAACGGAGTACCGGCGAGACCTTACTCTTCTTCACGGTCATCGGCCTCGGCATGGCCCTGCCTTACCTGTTACTTTCCGTCTTCCCTCGTCTCGCCGCGATGCTGCCGCGTCCTGGCGAATGGATGGAATCCCTCAAACAAGGCATGGCCTTCCCGCTCTTCGCCTATGCACTTTACCTACTCTGGGTGCTTAATGCGCTCGTCGAAGACGCCGCTTGGGTCCGCGACGCCTCATTGGGCTTAGCACTCATCGCCACCGCCTGCTGGATACTGGGCCGCTGGGGTGCCCTGCATCGCACCGACAAGGAACGCCTGACCGCAAAAGTGGTCGCAGGCACAGTGTTCGCCGGGACGTTGGCCTACCTCTTCGGTACGTTGCCGTAAGCACCGAAAGTCTGACAACAAAAAGGCCCGCCAAGATGGCGGGCCTTTTTGTTTACTCGCTAGTTCGCTTAGAGGGCGGTGACCGGAGCCGGCGCGGAACCAGTGGCCGGTGCGGCCGCCGAACGAGTAGCGGGGGCAGCGGCAGGGGCGGCGGAAACGGGACCTCCGTAGTTCACATCGACGATGACCGCCTTGCGATCCTTTGCGCCAGACTGGCGACCGGCGGCATTCTTGTTGGCGTGCTGGGAACCTAGGGCCATGATTTCAGACTTAGCCTGGTTCGAGCCGAGCTTCACGAGATAATCGCGGACGGATTGGGCGCGACGATCGGAAAGACCCAAGTTGTATTCTTCGGTGCCGAAGGTGTCGGTGTAACCGGCGATGATCACCTCGGTGGCCTTCACGCGACCGGCGACGGCGTCGACCTTGGCGCGCTCCGCTGCAGAGACGGTATACTTATCGAATTCAAAGTAGACCGTGGCGAGGATGGCTTCAGGCGGGATATTGCCAGAGCGAATAGCGTTGGCGAGGGCGTCGCGGCGAGCGTTGGCCGAACGGGTGTCAAGGGAGTCAGGGCCGCCGGAAGCGCCGCTACCGGAGGACAAAGGATTGAAGCCCTCAGGGATGCGGGACGTGCAGCCGACGCTCAGGGCGGCGATGGCGAGAAGGAAGGTGAAACGCTTCATGGTGTCGGGGAATAAAAGAACAGCTGGCGGGTGTCGGCAAGCCTTGTCTCGCTCAGTAGCGCGGGACCTTGGGGTCGATCTTCAGAGACCAGGCTTCGATACCGCCTTTGACGTTACTGACCCGGGGATAGCCCTTGGCCCTCAGGAACTGGGTGACCTTCATGCTCCGGCCACCATGATGGCACTGGACGAGCACCGGCACATCCTGCGGAATCTCCGCCAAGCGGGCAGGCACGGTGTTCATGGGAATGAGCCGGGCGCCTTCAATCCGGCAGACGGCGAATTCGTCCGCCTCACGGACGTCGATCAAGAGAGGAGGATTAGGACCAGACAGGAGGCGCTGGGCCTCTTCGACGGTCACTTCGAGCGGAGTTTCGGACATAGGAGTATCGGTCGGGCAAGCAGCCTGAGCGTAAGTGGACTTCTCGAGCGAACGGATCGTGGGAGCTGAGCCGCAGCAAGGACAGGCCGGATCTGCGACCAAGGCGACTAACTTAGAAGAGCCCGCCTCCACGTCGACAACCAGCAGGCGAGAAGCCGTGCGCTTGCCGAGCAAGACAGCGATAACCTCAGAGGCCATCCACGAGCCGATTACCCCGCAGGTCGCGCCGAAGACGCCCGCTTCGGCGCAGGTCGGCACGGACGCAGCATCAGGGATTGTCGGGTAAACACAACGGTAACAACCGGTGCGTGGCAGAAATACGCCGACCTGACCGGCGTCACGCAGTACGCTCCCATGCACGAGCGCGCGACCACCGAGCACGCAGGCGTCGGCAGCTAGGAAACGGGTCGCGAAATTATCGGTACCATCGACCACGATATCGTAACGGGCGACCAGGTCGGCGGCGTTCTCGACGGTGAAGCCTTCGGGGTGTAACGCGACCTTCAGACCCGGATTGATCTCACCGAGCGCCTCGGCGGCGGAAATGGTCTTCGGGAGACCCAGGGTGTCGAACCCGTGGACAATCTGGCGGTGCAGGTTCGAGATTTCGACTTTATCGGGGTCGGCGATGCCGATGAGCCCGACGCCCGCGGCAGCCAAATAGAGCCCGACGGGGGAACCCAAGCCACCTGCCCCTAAGAGCAGCACCTTGGCCTCACGCAGTCGCAGCTGACCGGACTCCCCCACCCCGGGCAGACGAATCTGCCGGGAGTACAAGGCCCTCTCATGGTCGCTCAAGCGCTGTTCCGCGGACATGCCACAGTGGAACCCCCGCACGCAACGGTGTCAAACCGCCCCTTCCACGTGTCGGATTGAATAATTCACCAAGGGGCCCCAACTTGACCCCGTGGCACAGGTCTTCCTCGGCATCGATTATGGCTCCCGACGAGTCGGGCTGAGCCATGCCGACGAACTCGGCTTCGCCTTCCCCTTGCCCGCCGCCGTCGCGGAAAGCGCTGAAGAGCGCTTTGCCCAAATCGGCAAGGAGATTGACCGCCTCAAGGTCAGCCTACTCGTCCTCGGCTACCCGCTTTCGGTCGAAGGCGAACGCACGAAGCGTTGCGACGAGGTCGATGTCTTCGCGGCCGAACTGACCCGTCGCTTCAATCTACCCATCGAGAAGGTCGACGAAGCCCTCACGAGCCAGGCCGCCGACGAGATGGGCGGACGTAAAGCGCGCTCGGCCAACGAACGTAAACAGCAGGCCCGGACCGGCGAACGCGATTCGCGCGCGGCCGCCGTGCTCCTCCAGGACTTCCTCAACAGCCGCGGCATCGGTTCCTGATATGCCTCCCGCCAAGACGAAGAAACCGTTCACGCCGAAGCTCGAGCGCTTCCTGGCAACGGTCGCCTACGACGGCACCGACCACATCGGCTGGCAGGTTCAGACGGGGCGGGTATCAATTCAAGGCGAACTCGAGGCGCGCTTATCGCGTATCCTCAAGACCCCGATCATCATCCATGGTAGCGGTCGCACCGATTCCGGCGTGCACAGCGTTGGCCAGCGCTTTCACTTCGATGCCTTCTGGCCGCACCCTTGCAGCTACCTGGTCCACGCCATCAACTCGTGCGAACAGAACGGCCTCCTCGTGACGCAGTTGCAGCGCGTCGCACCTACCTTCCATTGCCGCTGGCATGCCGACGGCAAACGCTACCGCTACGAGATCTGCGACGGGTATCCGCCGCCCTGGGAAGCGCGCTTCTGCCTGGGACTAGGCATGAAGACCGTTGACGTGAAGCAGATGCGCAAGGCCGCCAAGCTACTGCTCGGCAAGCATGACTTCTACGCCTTCGGTGCGAATCATGGACAAGGCATGGAAAAGGAGAATCCGGTCAAGGAGCTGCGCCGTCTCGAAGTCCGCCGGCGAGGTAAGCGCATCACGATTATCGCCGAGAGCAGTGGCTTCCTTTATAAGATGGTCCGCCGACTAGTCGGCGGGCTGCTCCGTGTCGGCGAGGGCAAGATGCCGCCCGAGCGCCTGGTCGCATACCGCAAAGAACGTGCCATCACCTCCGAAGTGCCGACCGCGCCAGCCCGAGGCCTCTTCATGGAGAAAGTCTTTTTCAAGCCCGGCTCTCTCCAGAATCCCCGTCCCTTGCGTAGCAGCGAAGGCACCGGCAGCTCGGAATAAAGGTCTCTTAATCTTGGGTTAAGGCCCACTCTGGCATAATCCACTCATGCGTAAACTCTCCCTCATCGCCTTCCTATCCTTCCTCACGGTCTTCGCCGCTCCGGGCGAAGGCAAGAAGGGCGGCAAAGGGGGGAAAGGCGGCCCGCCTACTGGCTCTGTCGACATCGTCGCGGCGGCGAAGCCGGCCGATAAGAGTTCCACGCTCAAGCTCACGAGCCCCGCGGTGAAGGACGGCGAGGCCTTGCCAGTTGAATTCACCGGCGACGGTGCGAGCGCCAGTCCGCCCCTCGCCTGGTCCGGAGTCCCTAAAGGCACCCAGAGCCTGGTGCTGATCATGCATCACCTCGATCCGGAAGGTAAGACTAAGATCTACTGGCTGATGCATGATATCGACCCGAAGACCATGAGCGTCGCCAAGAACGCCACCGACTTCGGCAAGATGGGCGTGAGCACCGTCCACGACCGCGTCGAGTACGCCGCGCCCCACTCCAAAGGGCCGGGTGAAAAGAAATACGTCCTCACGCTCTTCGCGCTTTCCGCCAAGCCTGACCTCTCCAAGGCCGAAAGTCCGATCACGGTC
>Ga0209500_10000189_pt1 | contig 56546 bp, 47 predicted proteins | sample S_140212_EF_Meta_FD_187323 | JGI IMG/M metagenome (GOLD analysis project Ga0209500, IMG submission 187323) | Freshwater microbial communities from Lake Simoncouche, Canada to study carbon cycling - S_140212_EF_MetaG (SPAdes) (version 2) | ecosystem: Environmental > Aquatic > Freshwater > Lake ... | reverse complement strand
GAGGCACTGGAGTCGGTGGGTGGGCTATTGGCAAAGCTGGAGGAATCCGCACAGGCTCCTGCGACAGTCGCTCGGGTGCGAAGCGCCTTCAGTCGGCCCAACCTCTTTCTGGACGTAGATGAAAATCTGCTGGGTGCTGCCGTGAACCGCATGATCGATCAGTCGGCCTCAGTCAACGAAACGGTGCTCGGCACTCGCATCCGAGGGGTGGGCCACACAAGGGGGCTAGTGCTACTCGATTTTGTGCCCTCGAATGATCGCGCGATTGTGGACATCACATTCAACGCCACAAACCACTCGACTACCGCCGGGACGAAGGGGCCTGTGACTGTGTGCACAAACGGCATCACTCGGCTGAGTGCTCGCAAGCGGATCATCGTGGATGAACAGCGAGTGTCGTCGCTGCCAGTAGAGGCCCACGCCTCGGCCAGTACATCCACAACAGGCATGTCGATTGCCAGCCGTTTTGGCAAGCGATTCATTGAAAAAATGGCCACTCGTAAAATTGCGGAGATGCGGCCTCACGCCGAAGCAATTGCTGGACAGAAAGCCCGCGATCGTGTGCGCAGCCAATTTGAGGAGCAGACATCGGGCGCCATCGCAAAGGCGGCGAGCGATTATCAAACGAAGTTTCGTCGGCCACTGCAGGAGCGCGGCTGGTTTCCGGAAATGCTTCAAATCAACACCAGCGACTCGCGTCTTTCGGTGGTGGCACGCAAAGCCCTTTCCGATCAGATTGCAGCCTTCACGGCGCCACCGGCAGTTGATCCCGAGAACGTGCTCTCGGTGCGGTTGCACGAGACCCTCGTTGGAAACGCTGCGGAAATTGCTCTCGGAGGTCGCACGATTACACAGGCCGACGTGAAAAAAATAGCGGAGGAGCGAAGCGGCGGCGCGCTGCATGAATCCTTGCAAAGTGACCCGGATCAGCCCGATTGGTCGATCACGTTTGCCAGCCGACGCCCTGTTGAAATCGATGCCGAGAATGGACGCGTGAAGCTGACGGTGCGAGGCAGTAGGTACACTTCCGGCGAGCGAGAGTTTCCGGCCATGGACATATCGACAGCCTATCGGATCGAGCCAGCAGCCGGCACGATCCGGCTTGTGCGTGACGGCGACGTGCAGATCTACCCGCCGGGATTCGTGCCAGGCGGTGGCGAAAAGCTCACCGTCGCCCAGACATCCCTGCGACGTATTTTGCAGAAGCGGTTTGGGAAGGTGTTCAAGGAAGTCTTGGATATCGAACCGCTCGAACTGCAGGGGCAGCTTGCCGTGGCAGGGCCGTTACCGATGGAGCAGTTTGTGGCGCAGAAAGATGGCTGGGTGGCTTTGGGCTGGCGCAAGCGAGAGTAAATAAAAAAGTGAGAGCAAAAAAAACCGGGGAGATCGCGTTGAACGATCTCCCCGGCTCATTTGTTCACCATGTGCTGAAAGGCACTAATGCTGAAGGACAGTGATTAGTAACGGCGACCGCCGCCACCACCGCCACCGCCGCCACCACCGTAGCCACCACGACCACCACCACCGCCGCCGCCACCACCGCTCTCGCGGGGCTTGGCTTCGTTGACGGTCAGGGCACGGCCATCGTGCTCCTTCTCGTTCATAGCACTGATCGCCTTCTGAGCAGCATCATCCGCCTGCATCTCGACAAAGCCAAAGCCCTTGCTCCGACCAGTGTCGCGATCCTGGATGACCTGCGCGCTTACTACCGTGCCGAACTCAGAGAACAGTTGTTCCAGAATGTCGTTCGTAACGCTGTAAGCCAAGTTGCCCACGTACAGTTTCTTACCCATGAAAAATCAACTCCTACCGGCGACCCAAACATGTTTTCGGGGTCGCGTCGAAATGGACCATAAGTGGCGGTCCGCCAGGCGGTAAAGGCGAGAACAGGGAGCAGCGGCAAGAGTATTCAGTAACCGAGCTACGAGGCACGTCGTCCGAACCAACCGGCGGAAACTATAGCAGGTTCCTCGGTCGGTCGCAAAGAACCGAAAAGTGAAGGCTTTTTAGGCCATTCTAGGCCTCTCGCGGGCGAAGGCCCCCATAGCCACCGTCAGCCAATTTTAGCCACGGCCGACACTGAGAGCCACAAGGCATCGACTCAACGGGGTGCCGCTGGCTCGAATGGACGAACCCAGATGGATCGAAATTGCACCGGGTTGCCGTGCTCTTGCAGCGTGATCGGCAGGGCATCGGCGTGCGGTTTGTAGGCCGGGGGTTCGTGCCAAGCTGTGGTGCCCTTGATGATAGTGTTGGAATGAATGGCGATGCCGTTGTGGAGCACGCTCACGCAGCCCGAACGCTCCAGCGATCCATCGGCAGAAAATCGCGGCCGCGTAAAGAGGATGTCGTACGTCTGCCACTGGCCCGGTTTCCGGCAGGCGTTGACCGCTGGCGGTTGTTGCTTATAGAGAGCGCCGCACTGGCCGTCGGGATACGTCTTCGGGCCATCGGTGCCATCCTCAAAGGAGTCGAGGATCTGAATCTCATAGCGGCCCATCAGATAGACACCCGAGTTGCCGCGGCTTTGGCCTGTGCCTGTTACCAGAGAAGGCGAGCGAAACTCAATGTGTATGTGGCAATCTCCGAAGCTCGCCTTGGTTTGGATGCTGCCTCCTTGCACCGTGGCAATTCCACCAGCCACCGACCATTTTTCTCCACCACTCCACTGCCCAAGGCTCTGGCCATCAAAGAGCACCACTGCATCCGGTGGCACAACCGCTGGCGTTGCCGGCGCCGGACCAGGATCGACTACGCGCGGCTGCGGCCATTGGATGGATGCCTTCCACTCGCCGCTGGGGAGTTTTTCGCCGTTGAGATAGATGCGTCGGGAGCGGAGCGATTCGGTGAGTTGCCTGGCCTGTGCCTCGGCTTCAGCCAGCGGCAACCCCTCGGGAACGCCAGGACGGCTGTGGCCTGCCGCCGCCAGATACGCATCTCGTAGCACCTTCAACCGGGACATCACTTCCGGCAGAAAGGCGGCAAGTGCTAACGGGGATTCGTTGGCACCGGCCGCTTTGTCGCCGAGTCCCTGGAGCACTGCTCGGCAGATCGCCCAGTGGCCCAGATCGCTGGGGTGGACTGCGTCGGGAGAGAATGTGAACGCTGGATCGATGGCTTGCTTGGCTTGCAGCGATTCTTTCATGGGGCCATGCACATCGATGACCATCCAGCCATCGGCACGTTTTGAAACCAGCCACTTCGAATATTCGGCCAGCACAGCGTCGTAATCGGCCTGGCCGGCGGGGTGTTGCTTGTCGGGCCGTCCGTCGTAGACAGGCGGTGTGAGGTGGATGATCGTGGCGCCGGACTGCTCAACAGTCGCATGCAAGCGATTGATTCCATCCTGAAACTTCGCGAATCGCTCTTTGTCAAGCGGTTGATAGATCCCATCGTTCATTCCGTAACACGCAAATACCAGGTCCGGCCGTGTCACGCGAAGGACGCTCCCCAGACGATTTGCCAGATCCGGCCGCGCAAATTTCCCGCCGGCGTGCCCGTTCTCCGTAAGCCCCGAGACAGTTTCGCTACTGAGTCCAACATCGATCACTTCGGCGGTCGTTCCGCAGGATTCCAGCCACGCAGTCAGGATCGCCACCCAGCGGCCGTCGTATGTGATGCTGTCGCCTAAGAAAACGATCCGCTTTGCATCCCGCACCAGTTTGCCGAGTGGCATCTGGCTGGGCGCAGTCTGGCTCGGTGGAAGCGGACCGTCGGCTGCCAGACACGCAGCGGGCCAACCGCAACGGATTGCCAAGAGCGCACAGGCCATTCCAAGGAGCAGTTTTCTCGCCAGCCTGTGGGCAGAGGGGGCGCGGACGTTGTCACAACGCATGGGAACTCCTTTGACAATACATGTGACGTAAACAGGATCGATGGCTAGAGCGATCCACCTGCTGACGGATCGGGAATCCTAATCGTCTTTTTTGCGGATTGCGAACAGGTGGCTCTTGTTGGCGATGTAGAGCGTGTTGCCGGCCACGATCGGCGTGGAGTAAACGCTGTTGCCCATGTTGATTTCACGCAACAGATTTTTTTTAGGTGAAAGTTCAAACACCGAGATATCGCCGTCTTCATCGCCGATGTACACCCTTCCGTCGACAATCAAGGGAGATCCCCAACTGGCAGCCAGCATGTCGTGCGTCCAGTGGGGTTGGCCTGTTGCGACATCAAGGCAGTGGAAGAGGCCGCTGAAGTCGGCCACAAAAAGCAACCCATCTTTGATCGCAACGGTGCCGCAGGTGCGGTGCATGGTCTCTTCAAAGTCCAGTTTGCCGTTGGTATCGGCGTCGAAGCCAGGGTAGTGCCAGACGGCCGCCGAATTGGGATTGGCCCGGGCAACTTCGCCCTGCTCCTTGATCACGGCCTGGTTACGGCGATGGGGCAGGGGGGTGGTTGGGTCTTTGAGGCTGACAGCCAGTTCGGGACTCGTGTCGCCTCGTTTTGTTGGGTCGATACACCACAAGTGGCCCACTCCCTCGCCGTGCTCGGGGTCCTCGCCGACGGCGATATAAACAAGCTCTTTGTGGACGACCGGCGTGCCAATGATGTGATTGCGATCGGCTCGGCCGCCGAGCGTGTATTTCGATTCCTTGGGATTGCAGTCAAACTTCCAGAGCAACTTGGCTCGAGAGGAGCCGACAGCCGACGATTTTCCTTCGCCCTTCGCGTCAAAAGCCTCGCCTCGCGCGTCAAACGAGTAGAGCCATCCGTCGCCACCCCCGAAGAGCACCTGCGGCACTCCACCAATGTCGGCGTAGGTTGGACTGGACCACTGCCCATGCAAAACATTTGAGCCGGGCGAACCGTCAGACCAGAGCACTTTGCCATCGCGTTTGTCGAGGCACAAAAAGCTAGGGGCATTTGGATTTGGCAGATTGAGATGCCCCTCGTCGACGCCGTTGCTCGTGTTCACAAAAAGCATATCGCCATTGCTGGTAACACTGCAGGAACACATGTTGTGCTGCGAGACTCCAAGCTGCTTCATCATGTCGAGCAACCAGACAACGTCCGCTTCGTCTTTCCCCTGTTCCTTCTCGGCGGTATACGGGCCGTCGTTCTCGCCGTCGCGAAAGCCTTCGGTATCGAGGCACTTCACTTCGCCACGGCTGGTCACATACCAGAGCCGATCTCCTTCGACCAGTGGTGCGCAGCAGATCCCCTGCAGTGGCCAATCGTGCACGCGACCGGTGGGCAGCTTTTCGCTCGAATCCTGCCAGAGAAATGAACCGTCTTTGCTGTCGAAGGCCAGCAGGCACCCCAGGTCAATCGCGGCCGGATAGCGTTTGAGATATCCCTTGCCATTATTGCTGCCGACATATGCCTTGCCGCCAGCCACCACAGGATTCCCGTAGCTCTGGCTCCCAAGGGGAGCGACCCAGACGATATTGGTGCTCGTCTTGGGAAGCCAAAGGCCCGTGTCATCGTCGAAATCACCGGTGGCCCACTCGGAGGCAATGTCTTTGGCGTCAGACGTGTTATTGCGAGAGGGCGATCCGCCCCACTGATTCCAGTTGGGGGTCTCGGCCCAGACAGTGGTCCAGAACAGGCACACACTGAGCAGCAGGCTCGGGAGATGGGTGGAGACACAAAAAGTTTTCAGTGTTTTCATGGTGGTGCGTATCACTGCGTGGATGGCTCCTGCGAAACGGGGGTGATCAACACGTTATCGATAAAGATTTCAGAGTCTTTTGAGTTGCCAAAGAAGCCAGGGCTGCCTTGCAGGTTACCAGCCTCGTGAATGCCCTCGATGGTCCACTCCTTGGGCTCGGATTCGCCGCGCCGCCAGACTTTGCCTCGCAGAATGGCGTTCGCAGAAGGCTTGCCCGAAGCGGATGCCGCGTGCGAGCCGATGCCGGTGCGTGCCTCGAATTGAATCGTGTACCAGCGGCCAGCCTCCCACGCAAAGGGGATCGTCTTGGAAAAGTGAGTGGCCACTTGCGACGGCCATGATCGCACCTGGAGTTGCTGGCTGGCGCCCATCAGATCCAGCGTGTACCGTTGAGCTACGAGCCCCATGTCGGGCATTCGGGCCTTTTCCAGAGGTGTCGGATTCCCCGACACATCGACACCCGTTTCCTGCGCGCGAAAGTCGGCCTGCACTCGATAGTCGTGCAGTTCGATCGGCCCGATCCAGCCTTGGCTCCGCGTGCCCTTGGGGATCGTTGTCACTTTCACGAGGCACTTGGAGCCGTTAACATCCCTCACCACGTAGCGGTATCGCATGCCAATCCACGGCAGCGGCGGCTCGCCTCGCGGAGGACCGCCCTTGGGATTGGGCAGAAGCGAGATGTCTTCGAAATCAAATGCCCACGGCAACGGGGGCATTGACCGCACGCGGGCTTTGCCTTCGAGCGAACCTACTTTTGCTGTCACGATTGCGCCGCTGTGCTTGCCAGGGGGCGATGTGTAGCGACCCTGTGGCGTGACTGCGCCTTGATCAACCGAAAAATCAGCCGGGCATTCCTTGATGAATCGGCCGCCGGCATCAAACAGCCTGACGGTGAACTGCAGCGAATCCCCAGCGGCCATCTGTGCCTCGGCAGGTATCACCTGCACCCACGCCGGTTTTCCGGGCGATCCTGCCGTGGCCTTCGCTATTTGCTGAGGAAGCGTGCGGGAAGCCGCAGCAGTCAGAGTTCCAGCAGGCAATGGCACACCATCTCCAGTCGATGCTCCGGCCAATGCATCGCCGAGGCAATAGAGCCTAGCCCCCGTTGTCAGGTAGATTCTGCCATTCCACGCGATTGGAGAGGCCGTCACTTCGTCGTCCTCATCCAACCGCATGCGATTGACAACCGTGAGGCCGTCGGTCGTTGGCAAGAGCACGTGCCATCCCCCGGTCGAGCAGATGTAGAGTTTGCCGCCAGCCACCAGAGGACTGCCTCGCACGATTGTGCCGAGCAGTTTGTGCGGCCGGCCAACCTGCTGGCCCGTCGCTTTGTCGTAGCCGTACACCTTCGCCCCATCGTCCACGCAATAGAGTCGCTGGCCCAGCAGCACTGGCATGGAGCGGCCATCCATGACCCCCTTCTTCTGCCAGATCGCCGCTGTGTCAGTGATGTCGCCAGAACCAATTCCCTTGAAGGCAGTCACCGAACCCATCGTTGTATTGTCGAGATTTTCCTCGGCCTGCGAAATGTAGATCGTGTCGCCGTCTACGAGTGGCGCCACATTGAGACCTCGGCGGGAGAGCTTGAAATTCCAGACGGCCTTCCCGGTGCGAGGCTGGAAATTCCAGACGCTACCGTCGCTCGATCCGAAGACCATCGCCGCTTCGCCGCCCAGCGTGGAGAGGAACGGAGTGCTGTAGGTGGTGTCTTCGGGGAGTTCTTTGGTGCCGTTGGTCCACCGCACTTCGCCTGTGCGAACGTCCATGCCGAGAAAGCGGTGCGCCGGGCGGGCCGTGTCTCCCCAGCCGGTCACAACGGCGCTGGCGATGACAAGATCCTCAAACACCACAGGGATATTTGTGCGGCCTCCGTAGGTGGAGAGAAAACCAAACTCCTCGTGGAGCGAACGGTTCCACAGCGTGACACCAGTGGCAGCATTGATTGCGGTGAATGCGCCGCATACGCCGTGCGCAAAGACGGTGTGCGTGGTAGGGTCAGCCACGATGCTCGACCAGCCAACGCGTTCGGCCGGCACATCCGACAGATACACCTGAAAGATGTTCTCCCAGAGTTTTTTCCCAGTCACTGCATCCAAGCAGACCACCTTCTCGGCCTCTTGGTGCGTGCCGGGTTGATGTCGAACAAGCGTGAAGAGCTTGCCGCTCATGATCACCGGCGTGGAGATGCCGCCGGCCTCATCGCTCTTCCAGAGAACGTTTGAGTCTTTCTCGGGATCGAATGAGGTGACCAAAGGCTTGTCGTCGCCGACGTGCCGGTTTTCGTTGGGCCCACGCCAGTCGGGCCAATCTCGAGCAGGCGCGGCCGCAGGAATCGCGCAGCACAGGCAGGCGATCGTGGCCGATACAGCGAAGCGATTCATAGTTGTCTCCACCAGGTTATCTCCACCCACGACTGGCGCACAAAAGTTTCTCACCAACGGCATTTACAAGGCGTGCCTAATTCTCGATCCCCGCAGCCTTTGCGTCTGCTGGGAGTTTTGGATCCACGAGGCCGCGGGCTCCGCGGCCCTGCATGATCCGATCGTTTGTGTCGGCTTGGATGCTCTCGATATCGGCCTGCCACCAGCGGCGGCGTTCGGCCACTTCCGGGACGACCAGCGGACGCACCACCCGCATGCCTACGCCCAACGCTGGTTCTTCTGTATACCACCACGGACTCTTCGGCAGATTCGGATCAATCTCTTTCCAAGCGATGTCTTCGGATCCTCGGCGACTTGCACTGCGGCACTCGCTGGCCTCATCATAATAGGAACCGCCTCGCACCACCCGCGGTGAGAGGTGCGTGGGCCAAACGGCGGCAACCGCATCCGGTACGGGCTGTCCAAGTCCAGCCTGCCTGGCGTAGCCATCGGGCACGAGTTCATCCAGCACCCACTCTGCCGCATTGCCGTGCATGTCGTACAGGCCCCATGCGTTGGGTTGCTTTTGGCCCACCGGATGCGTTGTTTCGTCGGAGATGTCGGCAAACCATCCGAATGCTTCGAGTTGGGCAGCGTCGCTGCCGCAGTGCCAAGGCGTTGTTGTGCCGGCGCGACAGGCGTATTCCCACTCGCTCTCGGTGGGCAGTCGATAGAACTCCGCCAAGAGACCGCTGAGCCACTGGGTGTATTGGCGGGCTGCAAATTGCGTCATCGTGACAGCGGGTTGGAATGGATCCTCGCCATTGGAAAATGTTGTCGTCGGGTCGTAGAGATTGGATGGTGCAGTAACCGCATCGGCCTGGTTGTCTGGCGTGACGGTGCGAATCTTGGCCGACTCGATGGCCTTGAAGAGATCGCAGGCTCGCATATAGGCCTTGTACTCCGACCATGTCACCTCGCATTTCCCAATCCAGAAGGGGGCAATCTTCACCGCGAATTGCGGCCCTTCGTGGGCATTGCGATCAGTCTCTGCAGCGGGGCTGCCTTGGGAAAAAGTGCCCCCCGGTACGGGGATCATTGAAAACGTAACGTCGGTTCCGGGGATCGTTTCCTTATAGGCCACCATCCATCCCCCAGGCACTTCAATGGCTGGCCCATCGCCTCCGGGTCTTTGAGCACCGGCCACAAAACCCATTGGGTTGTCTGCTGTGGCAGCGGACATACAAACCGCTGCCAACCAGCCAGCGACCGTGATGCTAAACCCAGCCTGTCGGCAGAAAAAACGGTTGGTGTGCATCGGCAAAACGGCTCCGTGGGGAATTGGCTGCAGGCGTGTGGCTGGCGGCGATGGACGGCGGGACTGGCGAAGGAATCGTGCGAGCATGTCAGGAGAGTCAAAGCAGTGTAATCTGTACGAAAGCCGCTGCCCACACGCGAGCACCAGATCTGTGCGTCCATCAAAACCAACTCGTCCGCCATCCCGCCCGGGAAGCCGTCCGCCCGGCAGGCCTGCTGCCGGTAAACCACCGGCTACCGGTGGCAAGCCATCCGCCGCTGTCGGCAAATCCAAACCAGACGAAAAGCCAGTGGAGCGGGTTGTGGCCGACAACCGCCGCGCCCGACACGAATATGAAATTACCGACACGTTGGAGTGCGGCATCTCGCTGGTGGGGAGCGAAGTGAAGAGCCTCCGCGCCGGAAAAATGTCGCTGGATGAGGCCTATGGACGGGTCAACGGCGACGAAGTGTGGCTCATCGGCTGCGACATTCCGGAATACGTCAAAGCCAACCAACTCAACCACATACCCAAGCGGCCACGAAAGCTCCTGATGCACCGCCGCGAAATCAATCGGTTTGCTGGTCTCGCCTCAGAGAAGGGGCTTACGCTTGTGCCGTTGAAGATGTATTTCAAAAATGGCCGCGTGAAACTGCTGATGGGAATCGGTCGCGGCCGAAAGCTTCACGACAAGCGGCAGAAACTCAAGGCCGACACTGCAAAGCGGGAGATCGATGTCGGCATTCGAGCCCGTTCGAGCGGTCGTCGCGACGAGTAATCGCCACAACGACCGCTGAGCGGACAGGAATCAACGCGTTGGATCAACGCGCTTTTCATTTAACGATTGTCGCCGGCGGTCACCAGTAGGGCCTCGGAAGACTCGGTCGAATCTTCTGGGTGCCACAAGGGCATTCCGCGCTGAATCCGTTCGGCGAGGATATCAAGCTTCAATCGGGACCCAGCCGGTGCGCTGGTGGATGTAAATTCAGACGTGGTATGGGGTTCAAAATTTTCGTCGTGACCGTACAGTTCGATAATTTCAAAGACGTTGCGGATACGGGCCATCGGGGAAAGAAACTCCTGTATAGAAATGAAAGTTCTTGCCCATCGAGGCCACGGGACATCCCGGGGCCTCTGAGCTTTTAAAAAAAGAAGTGCTTGGACGAATAGTTTTGGACGAAAATATGAGCCGGTCGAAATGCCGTCTGCAAACGAAACAGCCACAGCCGCTGTAAGGGGGGAGCAGTCAGCAAGTCGATGTGCTTATTATGGAGCTTTGCTTGCGCGAGTCAAACAATCGGTTTTTTTGCTTGAAAAAGACTGGTTTTGAAGCCGGATTGCCCAGTGCGATCGCTGCAAACTACCATGACGCAAGGCGTGCGGCCATTTTGAACGGCCCCGCAACGACGCTTTGAACGAGCCACGATCAGAGCGCAAGACATAGCAGAGGGACAGGTATAGGCTGGCTGCAACGGTGCAGTTGGAGCCACCGCATTCGATGATGCAATTTACAGGATCGCTTGTCAGCTATCCGGCGAGGGTTTCCTCCGCCGCCTATGTGATCGTCATTCTGCTGGGTGGGTTGACGCTCACGCTCCCGGCGGCCCGTATGCCAAACCGCCCGCAGGTTTCGCTCGTGGACGGCATCTTTACCGCCACGAGCGCGTGCTGCGTGACGGGTCTTACGGTGCGGTCGACGGTGAACGATTTTTCGCCGCTGGGGCAGGGCGTAATCTTGCTGCTCATTCAGCTTGGCGGCTTGGGCATTATGACGATCACCACTCTTGTGTCTTTTCATTTGGGAGGCCAGGCCACACTGCGACAGCGGGCGGTTGTGTCGGAAACGCTTGGCATCAAGTCGGGGCGGGATCTCCGCTGGGTGACGGTTGCCGTGCTGCTAACAGTGATCGTGGCCGAATTGATTGGCGTCGTTCTGCTCTGCGTAGCAACATGGGGTTCCGACTCACCCGGCAACGTCATCTGGAAAGCCTGCTTCCATTCGGTCTCAGCTTTTTGCAACGCCGGCTTCGCGCTCGATGATGCTAATTTCATGCCGCTGGCCGGGAATGCGTCGATCAATCTTGTGATCTGCTCTCTGATTATCGTGGGAGGCCTTGGGTTTCCAGTGATCTTTGATATCTTTTCTCGTCTCAGGCGCGGCGACGAATTCTGGACGCGACTGCACACGCAATCCAAGATGATGCTCATTGGCACCGCGCTGCTGTTGGCGTTTGGCGCGGTGACGTTTTGGGTCTTTGAATGGAACGAATCGCTCGTCCAAGAACCGCTGCCCACCCGATTGCTGATGGGACTTTTTCACTCCACGACCTGCCGTACTGCCGGGTTTAACACCGTCGACTATTCCGGGCTTTCCAGCGCCACGCTCTTCCTGGCAATCATCCTGATGGCAATCGGTGCGGGTCCCTGCTCGACTGGTGGTGGGTTAAAGGTGAGCACGTTCATGACGCTTGGAATCAGTTCGTGGTCGAGTTTTCGTGGCCTGCGACGGACCAACTTCTTTAAGCGAACCATTCCCGAAACGGCCGTGGAGCGGGCCACGGCCACGGCATTGCTGTTTATCGCCGTGGCGATCGCCGCCATTGTGGGCCTGCTCGCCGTCGAGCATGGTGGGCCGATGGAGTCGCGGCCGCGGTGGTTTCTGGAAGTGTTTTTTGAATGTGTCTCGGCGCTCGGCACGGTCGGCCTTTCGACCGGCATCACAGCGACCCTCTCCGATCCAGGCAAGATGGTCCTCGTATTCCTTATGCTGCTGGGACGCCTGGGCCCCATCACCGCTGCCGTTGCATTATCGCGAGAGCGGCGTCCCTACCAGCCTGCTTACCCTGAGGAGGAGCCGATTATCGGCTGAGATATCATGGCACACACAATCGCCAAGCAATTTATCATGCTCGGCATGGGCACATTTGGTTCGGCATTGGCTACAAAGTTGGCGGCCAACGGTTGTCGCGTCACGGGCGTTGATCAGCGTCGCGACCGACTAGATCTCGTCAAGAACGTGATCCATGAAGCCGTCGTCGGCGATTCCACAGACCGTGAAGTGTTGGAAAATCTACCCATTCGTGATGCCACAGCGATCTTCATCTCGCTCGGCGAGAGCATTTCACGATCCCTGTTGGCCACGCTGCACGTCAAGGAACTCGGCGCCCGCAACGTGATTGTGAAAGGTGTAACGCACGAGCACGGCAAGATCCTTCAGCACCTTGGGGCCGACCGAGTGATATTTCCCGAAGAGGAAGTGGCTAGGGAACTGGCCGACCGAATGACGTGGCCAAACGTTTTGGATTACTTGCCGATCGATCCAGAGTACAGCGTGGCGGAAATTGCGATGCCCGGATCGCTTTCAGGCAAGACGCTTGCCGAGGCGAATCTCCGCAGCCGGATTGGCGTGCACGTGATGGGGCTCAAGGATGTGATGACTGGAAAGTTTGAGATGTTTCCGGACGGCAAGATCAAGCTCCTTGAAGACCAAGTGCTGTTAGTGGTGGGCCGTGAAAACGAACTCACATCGTTGAGAGAGATGGCCTAGCCAATGGCGTCACTTGGGCGTTTCTGACGGGCCGCCAGATGGCACGGTGATTTCGATGGCGTCGGGTGCCACTGCCGGCGACGCTGCCGACTTGGATGCTGCTGCCGGATCAAATTTTGGCGTGTCCGTGCCGGTGCTTTCTTCCAGATCGGCGGTAAGCACCAGATGGTCGCCGCCACCCGCAGGACGCAGTTCGAGCATTGTGATTCCCCACTCTTCGCCCAGTTTCTTGCCCTCAACGACCACGATGCCACGGCCCTTGGGGCCATGGGCCTCGAACTGGAGCGTCGCGATCCCGTCGGTTTCATTGGCCCGTCCCGACACAGTCGGGCTGCACTCGACCGACTCGCCCAGCAGTTCGGCTACGCGTGGATTACGAGCCACCTCGCCCTTGGCCACGCCCACGATTGGATGGCTGGAGAGCCGTCCGCAGCCCACGGCACACACGCAACACACCATCGCGAAGAACGTTCGTTCCTCCTGAACTCAGTGGGCACACGCACGTTATGGTCGTCAGGCCTGGGCGTCGTGCACGCGGCACCAAGCAATTTTTTCAGCAGTGGTTGTGGGCATCGGGCCGCTAGCGACGGTTTGCTTTGGCGCTGTCGTTGCAGGTGACGCTGCAGGAAGTGGTGACGCTGCAGGAAGTGGTGACGCTGCAGGAAGTGGCGCAACAACGGCGGCCGCAACAAGGGACTCGACGGGAGCCGCGGCGACTGTCGCGGCTGGTGGCGTGTCCGACGATTCGCTTCCCGCCATTTTTCCGCTGCGGGCTTTGGCGAGGATCTCGGCCACCGAGGGCTTCTTCACGCCGGACGCCGCAACTGGCGTTGCGGCCTTGGAAGTCGGCGAGGGCTTGGGGGGAGCGTCGGTCTTTGCGGCTTTCGGCTCAACTGGCTTTGGCAGCGGCTTTGGTACGATTTTCAGAAACGATGGGTCGATGTCGTACCAACCGATGTTGTTGTATTGGTCAAACTCCACGAGACAGCGGCCGTTCATGTTGACTGTCTTCACGAGGCCCGTGGTTCTGGCAAAACGGGCCAGCTCAGGCGCAGGAGAGTCGACGACCACATAGCGGTCGGTCCATTCCGTTTTGAGTCGCTCGATGACGTCAAACATGGGCTGGTTCCAAGGGCCAAAAAAAACGCTTGTGAGGCATTGAATTGCCTACGAATCTGATCGATTCGCGGGCCGATCGCAAGATGGCAGCGATGCCCGGGCGATTCGATAGCTCCAAACCACTGTGGTCGGCCCCGCGAAGGGGCTGCCAGCAGAGGCAGGGGCGGTGTCTCCTGTGGCCCGCAATTGCAAGACGCGATCGCCGATTTCCAGCACACACTGCGATACTGGTTCGATGACGGCTGCAGCCAACAATGATTCTGCCGGCCCCGATGCGGTCATCGGGGCATAGCTTGTTCCAATCCACTGCGGCGTCTGGTGGCTGCGGCAGGCCACGTCGAAGAGCAGGGCGTCTGGCCGGTGCGAATCGACCGAGATGCTCATCGAATAATGCGCACGGCCTGCGAGGCCCACAGCCACCACGGCTGCCAGTGGCCCGCTGCCGACGCGATCAAGCTCCACAAGCGCAGGCGATGCTGGCCAATCCGGATCACGGTCACAAGGCCAAGGCCCCTCGAGCGACTGCCAGACAGGCTGTCCATCGAGTACGACGCAATGCGACCAGCGATCGACGGCCCACGCAAATCGTACCTGAAGAGCCCCGCTACAAAGGGTTGTATCGGCCAGTTTGCGTCGGCGGGCGTTTGAGTGGTCGGGGGCTGGCATCAGGATGTGTGGATAAGGAATCTTGTGAGGAGGAGGATTGTTGAGCCTCCGTCGGATTCTTTCATGCGACGACACAAAGCGAAAGGGATGTCCCCAATGCAGCGTGTGCAAGGAGTTGGTGCCTGTCTGCTACATTTGAATGGCTTTTGCCCCTTTTTGTCGCCCCGGTGTATCGCATGGAACCCCGTCGCTCGATCAGTTGGCCGATCATCCTGGGCGTCGTGCTGATCAGTTCGATCCTTGCGCTGGGAGTGGGGTGGGTGCTGGTGAGCATTGCCGCTGCGCTGGGATCAAAGAACGCGGTGTTTTATTGGGCGATCCTCGGCGTGGGGGTGGCGCTGCTTGCGCTCGTGCTCGCCGGCGTGATCGTGTACTTGCTGCTTACGGTTAAAGCGATCGCTCTGTCGCAGCGACAGAGCAACTTTATCGATAGCGTGACACACGAACTCAAGAGCCCACTGGCCTCGCTCAAGCTCTATCTGCAAACGCTCACACGTCGGCCTGTGACTCCCGAACTGCAGGCCGATTTTCACCGCTTTATGCTGGAGGACGTGGAACGATTGGATACGCTCATCGACCATCTGCTCGACGCCGCCAAGACGGTTCAACGCACGGTGCGGGCCGGCGAAAATGTGACCGCCATTGAGCCTGTGTTGCAGCATGCCCGCGACACCGTCTCGCAGCGTTACGGTGTGTCGCCCGACTGTATTCGGATCGACTGCGGCCCGGCTGCTCAGTCAGGCACACTCGAAGCAGATTCCCGCAGACCACTTACGGTGCGAGGGCGTGTGGCCGATCTCGAGATCGTATTTCGCAATCTCATCGACAACGCGGTGAAATACTCGCTGCCCGATCCGCAGGTGCATGTTGAGGGAGTGTCGCTGGCCAATGGCAAGGTGGCGGTGCGTGTTGCCGACAATGGCCCAGGCATTCCGCTGGCCGAACGGACGCGAGTGTTTCGCAGGTTTATGCGATTGGGCAGCGAGTTGGAACGCTCCACTCCGGGCACCGGCCTGGGCCTCTATTTGGTGAAGTCTATTGTGAAGCAGCTTCGGGGTAGGGTGGTTGTGAAGGGCCGCGGCACGCAGGCCGGGACGCTCCTTGAAGTGCAATTGCCGGAATCCCCCTGATGTTTCCCGCAGGCTTCTGCCATTCCAGTGAGAGAGATGCTCTAATTGCCGCCATGAATAGCACGAATAGACACCATCAAAATACAAAGAGCATGCAACCGGTGAACGCTGTTCCGATTCGTCGCGTGCTTGTGAGCGTCTTTGATAAAACGGGGCTGGAACGTCTGGCTCGCGGCCTCAAGGCCGCTGGCGTGCGAGTGGCCAGCACCGGCGGTACCCGTGCAGCGATGGCCAGCTATGGGCTGGAGGTTGAAGACGTCTCGGCCATCACGGGTTTTCCAGAGATTCTCGACGGCCGCGTGAAAACGCTCCACCCACGCATCTTTGCCGGCATTCTGGCTCGCAGCGATCGGCCCGACGATCTCGAGGTGCTGGGGCATCACAGCATCCAGCGGTTCGATGCGGTCATCGTGAACCTCTATCCATTTGAGACTGTCGTTGGAGCGTTTCAGAGCGATGGGGGTGAGTTGTGCAGCGACACACAGCCCGCATGCCTTCCGGCGGATGCGATCGAATTGATCGATATTGGCGGCCCGAGTTTGGTGCGTGCGGCAGCTAAGAACCATGCCTTTACAGCCGTGGTGACGAGTCCTGAACAGTACGACGATTTTATTGCAGCGATCGGGAGGGGTGGCACAACGCTGGTTGAACGCCGGCAGATGGCCGCGCGGGCCTTTGAGCGAACCGCTGCCTACGATGCTGTGATCGCGAGGTGGATGGCGAGATATGCGGGCCTTGTTGCAGTTGCCCAGCCGCTGGTAGCCCGTTCAACAGCCGTTGCAGACCCGAGCGACACTGCGCCGCCGCTTCCATCTCGATTCACGCTCGATCTGGAGCAGCGAATGCTGCTGCGGTACGGTGAGAATCCGCACCAGTCAGCCGCAATCTATGCTCCCGCGGGCACCCATCTGGGGCTTGCCGGGCTCAAGCAACTCTGCGGCAAGGAACTCTCCTACAACAACCTGTTGGACCTCGATGCTGCCGCACGATTGGCTGGGTTGCTTGCTGCGGGGCCGGCTGCCGTTGTTGTCAAGCACACCAACCCCTGCGGTGCTGCGACGGCCACCACACTTGCCGTCGCACTCGACACAGCGTTGGCGGCCGATCCGGCTAGTGCCTTTGGATCGATCGTGGCGGTGAACCGCCCGTTCGATCGCAGCTGCGCCGAAAGGCTTCTCGCCCCAGGCCTCTTCGTGGAGGTAATCGCAGCCCCGGCCTTCTCGCAGGAAGCTGTTGAGCTCTTGACCACGCGGCCTCCATGGAAGGCCAGCGTGCGTCTGGTGGAGTTGCCGTCGGGCAATCCGTGGGAGTCCACCGCCGGGCTCGAGCTTCGGAGCGTAGCGGGCGCGATTCTGGCCCAATTTCCTGACGACTGCTTTGACGACCCTGCCGCGTGGCGGGTTGTCACGCAAGCCGTACCCGCAGCAAGCCTCACAGAGGCTCTCGATTTCGCGTTTGTGATTGTGCGACGACTCACAAGTAATGCCATCGCCGTGTGTCAGGGCACCAGCCTTGTAGGGGCTGGAATGGGACAGACCAGCCGCGTGGATGCCGTGAGTATTGCGATTAAAAAAGCGGGAGACCGGGCGCGTGGCGCGGTGCTTGCCTCTGACGCATTTTTTCCGTTTGCCGATTCAATCGAGTTGATCCAGCGAGCCGGCATTGCCGCGATCATTCAGCCAGGCGGATCGAAGCGAGATTCGGAAGTCATTCGAGCGGCCGACGCCGCAGGCATCCCGATGGTGTTCACGTCGCGTCGGCACTTTCGGCATTAAAAACGTTGTCGTAGGGGCCACGTGCCGTTGGCCCACGTCAACGTCCGGCAGCAACCAAGTGCAGTGCATCCCAGAAATCTCCTGCCAGAAATAGCTTAGCACCATGCCAACTCTTCTCGACGCGATCGTTGTACGAAAACGCCGCGAGCTGGTCGCTGCCCGCAGCGAGTGTTCTATCCACACGCTGGAGTCACAGCTGGCTGCCGCGCCCCAGCCGCGAGATTTCTTTGGGGCACTCGCCGCCCCTGGCCCCATCAAGCTGATTGCCGAATTTAAGCGCAGAAGCCCGTCGGCCGGCGACATTCGCCCAGGGGCGACAGTTGAGGAAGTCGTTGTGGGCTACGCAGCTGCCGGTGCAGCGGCCCTCTCGATCCTCACAGACGCCGCCGGCTTTGGCGGATGCCTCGAGGATCTGCGGGCGGCCCGCGCGGCCGTGCCGTTGCCTATCCTTCGCAAGGAGTTTGTGATCGACCGCTATCAAGTGGTGGAAGCCCGCGTGCACGGGGCCGACGCAGTGCTTCTGATTGCCGAGTGTCTCGACGACTGTCATTTGCGGAGCCTCTACCGCGAGATCATCGATCTGGGCATGACGCCGCTTGTGGAATTGCATTCCGAAGAGCACCTTGCCCGCGTGCTGGATCTGGGCGCCACGTTAATTGGCATCAACAACCGCAACCTGCACACGATGACGACCGATTTGGATCACGTGCTTTGTTTACGGAATCGAGTGCCGAAGGCGTGCGTGGTTGTGGCTGAAAGCGGGATCTGTTCGCGGGCCGATGTGGAGCGACTCGAAGCAGCTGGCATCGGCGCGATGCTCGTCGGCGAATCGTTGCTCAAGGCCCGCGACCCCGGTGCGGCCGCGGCCGCACTGTTGGCCGGCGGATAGGGCGTTTGTTTTCAATGCCCGCGTGCGCCGTCGATGTTTACGGATCATTCACGAACCGGTAACCCATGCCCCGCACGGAAAGAAAATAAACGGGACGCGATGGGTCGACCTCAAAATACTTCCGTAGGTTGAGCATAAATGTGTCGATGGTGCGAGTGGCAGGAGCCCGGGCCATTCCCCAGACCCGCGTGAGCAGTTCGTCGCGAGACACAACCTTGCCCTCGTGTTCCACAAGATACCGCAGGAGTTTCATTTCCAGATTTGTGAGCCGCACGGGCTGGGATTGAAAGTAGGCCTCCCACGTCTCGAAATTGACTTCGGCGGCGCCGAAGCGATAGACGTCAGCGCGGGTGGGAGGTGTTTCTTCAGCAACCGTTGCGGGCGTGCTGCTGGCACGGCTGCGCCGTGCCAGCAGATTGCGAACAATTGAGATCAGTTCATCGAGGTCAAACGGCTTCTGGAGATATACGTCGGTACCGGCATCGAAACCTCGGATGCGATCTTCCACGAGCGTGCGGGCCGTGAGCATGACAACAGGCACACTGTCGCCTTTGGACCGAATCGCGGAGCACACAGCGTAGCCGCTCATACCAGGCAGCATCAGATCGAGCACAACCAGATCCACTGGCTGTTCGGCTGATGTCAGAAAGTTGAGCGCGGCCTGTCCGTCGCCAACGGTTGTCACCGTGAAGCCTTCGGCCTCGAGATTAAACTTGATGCCGATCGCCAGATGTTCTTCGTCCTCAACGACGAGAATGTGCGGCATAGAGTGGCCAGACGCGGATGGTATGGAAGGAGAATTCGTCCCCCCCATAGTAACGCATGCTCGTGCCAGATGGACGATTAGTCGCGGTGGCTATCGGGCGAGCACGGCCCTGCCGCGGGCCGGCCTGGCGTAGTTGTGATCCACAAACCAGTTCCACGCATCGCTGACAGTTGTCTCAAACGGGCGGTAGGTGTAGCCCAGTTCGGCCTTGGCCCGCGCGCAGGAGAAATGATGTGGCAGCATCGACATGGCTGCCGCCGCCGAATTAATAGGCAGTTCCCGACGGGTGCAGAGGCTAGCCAGATCCCCGCACCAGCCCGCCGTGCGCACCAGACCGGGGCGAGCGGTACCAAGTGGTTGCATCCGGCCAGCGACTTGAGCAAACACCCGCCACGCGTCGAAATAGCTCAGCGGCTGCCCGCCTAAGATATACCGCCGGCCGGACTGTCCGCGATCCATGGCTGCCAGAATTCCTTCGGCAACATCTCGCACGTCTACAAAGTCGTTGGATCCAGGAGGTGCAAATGTGCCCCACCCAGATCCCACCTCTAAGAGCATTCGGCCGCTGGACGGCTTCCAGTCCCATGGGCCGAGCATATAGACAGGGTTGACGATGACCGCGTTGAGCCCCTGATCGACCTCGGCCAGAACAGCTGCCTCCGCTTCGCGTTTTGTAATCACATATGGGCATTCAAGCAGGCCACCCGGAGGTGTCGCTTCATCCGCTGGAGACCCATCTTGCCTGAGGCCGATGGCATCCACGCTCGAGACATGGATGAACTTCGCGCCAGCTCGTCTGGCGGCTCGTGCCATCGTGCGAGTCCCATCGATATTCACCCGTCGCATCTCGTCGAGGTGCCGCCAGCCGAGGTGCACCATGGCTGCTGCGTGCACGACACACGACGCCCCATCAACGACCTGCTGAATCAAGCGTTCGTTGTCGAGTGCGCCAATGGCAGTCTGCAGACGCAGGCCTTCCAGCGAACGATGACAGGTCGTTTCGGAACGTACCATCGCCCGCACGCTCTGGCCACGGCTGAGCAACAATCGCACAACGTTGTTGCCAACGAGGCCGGTGGCCCCCGTGACGAGACAATCGACTCGCCTGTTTTGTGAATCTGGGCGGCTTGCACGGGATGGGCTGTCTATGCCGGACATGCCCGACGTGGCCAGTTTTGCACCCAAGCCAACGTGGTCGTTTGTAACGGAAAATGGGGCCATGATGGGATCGTCTCCAGAGCCTGTTTGTTTCAAGCTGGGTCGGTCGATCCTTCTACCGAACCCAGCCGCAATCATAGATCGGAAAAAAGTCCCACGCGACTTGCTAAACAGATTTTTGCTGCCGTTCAGGAAAAAGACCGAGAATGGGGAGTTTGCCGTGCAGGAAGTGACTATTTGCCCTGTTAAAACACGCTCCCAGCAGAAGCGGTTTCTCCGGCTTCCGTGGCAGATTTATCGAGATGACCCCTGTTGGATGCCCCCACTGTTGATGTCGCAGGAAGAGCTGCTCGGCTTCCGTCCCTGCCCATTTTATGAAAAGTCGCGTAGCCAGTCGTTTCTTGCCACCCGTGGCAACCGGGATATTGGCCGCATCACGGCGATCGTGAACGCAGGCCATATCGAGCGATACAACGAACAGCGTGGCTTTTTCGGTTTTTTTGAGTGCGAAGACGACTCCGATGCAGCCAAGTGTCTGTTCGATGCCGCGAAAGACTGGCTCCACGCACAGGGCATGCAAACGATTCGCGGGCCAACCAATCCATCGCTGAATTATGAGTGTGGCCTGCTCATTGAGGGCTTTGAAACGCCCCCCTTCTTTATGATGACGCACAATCCTCCCTACTACGGTGGGCTCGTGGAGGCCAACGGTTTTGGCAAGGTGGAGGATCTCTACGCCTTCTGGGGCGAGATGTCGATGCTCGCCACGCTCGACTCGAAACTGGGCACGATGGTGGAAGGCGTCAAGGAGCGGTTTGGCGTGACGGTCCGTCCAATCGACCGCACTAACTTTGACGAAGAGGTGCGGATGTTTTTGGACATCTACAACTCGAGCCTCGGTGGTACGTGGGGGTTTGTGCCGCTCTCCTCAGGTGAGGTGCAGCACATGGCCAAAAGCCTGAAGCACTTGATCGTGCCCGAGTTGGCGTTGGTTGCCGAGGTGGACGGAAAGCCGATCGGATCAGTTTTCTGCCTGCTCGATTACAACCCTCGCATCAAGCAGATCAACGGCCGTCTGTTTCCATTTGGGTTTCTCCGGCTGCTCTGGAACAAGCGGGCCATCAAACGGATGCGGGCGATCAGCACCAATGTGATCCCGGAGTATCAAGCGTGGGGCATAGGACTCGTGCTCCATGCGGCACTCGTGCCGAGGCTCTTCAAGTGGGGAATGAAGGAAGTGGAATTTTCTTGGGTTTTAGAATCCAACCACCTCTCCAAGCGCACGCTCGAACGGGGAGGCGCGCTGGTGACAAAAAAATATCGAATCTACCAGGACGACCCACCGTCTCCGGTTCCTACGTAGGGCCGTTTGAGCAAAAACACGCGTGGGTGAAAAATGCCAAAGAGGCCTGCTACTGGCCGGGTCGCTTGGGGCGGTAGCCGACGGTGCGGCGGTCGCGGGGTTGCTTGCGGGAGGGTTTCACGGAGGTCTGGCCATGCCCGGAGGGTGCTTCTGGCGTGCCCCGAATGTGGTCGCCAGAAGTGGTTTCGGTAAACGCGCGTGTGGCTTCGCTGCGTTTGCGGTCGAGGGCCTCGCGAGGCGGCCGTTCTGAGATGAGGCAGTCGCAGCCGGAGCCGATGAGTTCCTGACGGCCAGCCTGTTCGAGCGCGCGGCGTACCTCGAAATAGTTTTCTGGTTTAAAGAATTGCAGCAAGGCTCTTTGGGTGCGGCGGTCTCGCATGCCTTTGGCAATTTTGACGGGCTTTTTTGTCATCGGATCCAAGCCCGTGTGGTACATACAGGCGGCAATATCAAACGGGCTGGGGATAAAGTCCTGTACCTGATCGGGCTTGTAGCCGTTGCGTTTGAGAAAAAGCGCCAGATCGATCATCTCGTTGATCCCGCTGCCCGGGTGGCTGGCAATGAAATAGGGAACGGTGTACTGCTTCTTTCCGACGCGTTGGCTGGCGGCCTTGAACTCTTTGTCGAACGCGACGTAGTCGTCGGCCGACGGCTTCTTCATGAGCGCCAGCACTTCCGGATCGGTGTGCTCTGGAGCCACCTTTAAGTGGCCGCCAACGTGGTGCGCGGCCAGTTCGGCGAGATATTCAGGGTCGCGACGAGCCAGATCCATTCGCACTCCGCTGGCCACCAGCACCCGCTTTACGCCAGCGACACTTCGAGCTTCCCGCATCACTTCCCGCAACGGTCCGTGATCGGTGCCCAGCAGTTTGCAAACGGTGGGGTGCACGCAAGAGAGCCGGCGGCACTTGGCCTCGACTTCGGGCCGGGTGCATCGCATCTGATACATGTTGGCCGTGGGGCCACCGATGTCGGAGACGGTGCCCTTGAAACCAGGTTGTTTTGCCATCAACTTGATCTCGGTGATGATCGACTGCGGCGAGCGGCTCTGGATGATCCGCCCCTCGTGGGCCGTGATCGAGCAGAAAGTGCAGCCCCCGAAGCAGCCTCGCATGATCTGCACGCTGTGCTGCACGACTTCATAGGCTGGAATTCTGGCGTCGCCATATGAGGGGTGCGGAAGCCGCGTGTAGGGCAGGGCGTACACCTGATCCATCTCGTCTTGTTCCAGCGGCAAGGCTGGAGGATTGACAACGATCGCCTCGCGGCCATACCGCTGCACGAGACGGCGGGCATTGTGGGGATTGGTTTCCTGATGGCTGATGCGAGTCATCTCGCAAAAGGCAAGCGTGTCGCGCACGACCAAGTCGTACTCGGGCAAGGTAAGCGTGTCGGCGTCGGCGGGCAATTCCTCGCTGGCCCCCAATCGGTACGCGATGCCTCGCAGGCCACGGAGATCCTTCGGAGTTTTTCCGGCAGCGAGCCCAAGGGCCACGTCCAGCACGGTACGCTCGCCCATCCCGAACACCACCAGATCAGCCTTGGAGTCCATCAGGATCGACCGGCGCACGGTGTCGCTCCAATAGTCGTAGTGGGAAATCCTGCGGAGACTAGCCTCGACGCCGCCAGCCACCACAGGCACACCAGGAAAGGCCTCTCGCGAACGCTGGCAGTATGCGAGTGTGGCGCGATCGGGACGGCGGCCGATCTGTGCGTTCGGAGAATAGGCGTCGTCGTTGCGGACCTTTTTGTTGGCGGTGTAATGGTTGATCATCGAGTCCATGTTGCCCGCAGAGATGCCGAAAAAGAGCCGAGGACGACCGAATGTGCGCCACGGCTGACAGGTGTTCCAGTCGGGTTGCGACAGCACGCCCACCCGAAACCCAGCCGCCTCTAAGAGCCGGGCGATCAGGCCGTTGGCAAAGCTGGGGTGATCGACATAGGCATCACCCGTCACAAGCACCACATCCACAGCGTCCCACCCGCGGCTGCGCATTTCGTCGCCAGTCATAGGCAGCGGTGGCCGAGGCAAACAATCCAGAACGAGGGGAAGCGGCATGGGTGAAAAGCGTGGGGTTGGCGTTGGAGGCAGTGGGCGTCTGAAATCCATCTGCAATCCAAGTGTACACCCGTGAAAATGGCTTGGCAGAGGGGGGTGCGTTTCCCTCGGGCGTTTTCCACGGGATGGATCAGATTGTCGGCAATCGTGTTTACGATCATTCTCTCGACGCCCCCGACCCCATCGACGAGAATCGCTGCAAGGACGGCCGGATCGCGATCGGGTTTTCCTCTCTCTCCTCGAAGTATGTAGGATCGTGGCCCGGTTGCCCCTTTCCCGACACTCCCCCACCATCATGTTTGAACCCGTCCGCGGCAAGCCAAACTTCCCCGAAATCGAGGCTGCGATTGGCCGATTGTGGCGCCAGAACGGCATCTACGCCAAGTCGCTCAAGCAGCGACACGGGGCCAAGCGGTTTGTTTTTTTCGAGGGCCCGCCAACCGCCAACGGAATGCCGCATCCCGGGCACTGCCTCACGCGCACGATCAAGGATCTCTATCCCCGCTACCGCACGATGCGCGGCGAATACTGCGAGCGGAAGGCGGGCTGGGACACCCACGGCCTGCCCGTCGAGGTGGAGGTTTGCAAGGAGCTCGGGATTCACTCGAAAGCCGAGATCGAGGCATATGGAGTCGAGCCGTTCATCCACCGCTGTCAGGAATCGGTCTGGCGGTACATGAAGGAGTGGGAATCGCTCACCGAGCGGATTGGGTTTTGGATAGACCTCTCGGATGCGTACGTGACTTACCACCAGTCATACGTGGAAAGCGTCTGGTGGGCGTTGTCGGAACTCTTCAACCGCGGCCTGCTCTACCAGGGGCACAAGATCGTTTGGTGGTGGGCACAGGGCGGCACGGCGCTTTCCAGTGGCGAAGTCGGGCAGGGCTACCGCGAGGTGGCCGACCCAAGCGTGTATGTGGCGTTTCCATTGACCGATCAAGCGGGTAACGCGACGCATCGCAGTCTGGTCGCTTGGACGACGACCCCGTGGACGCTGCCGGCCAACCAGTTTGCCGCCGTGAAACCCGAACTGGAGTATGCCGTGCTACGCGAAGCTGGCCAGTCGGACGGCCGCGAGTATATCGTCATCGAGGCGCTGGCTGCCGTATTTGGCGAGAAACTCAAAAAGACTTTTGACATCGTCGAGCGTTTGCCGGGAAGCGAACTCGTCGGTTGCTGCTACCTTCCCCCCTTTGACACCTATCGTCCGGCCGGGGTGCCGCAGCAGGCATCGCTTCTCGATGGCACGTCAGAACCGGTTGCGTGGCGCGTGGTGGCCGCCGACTTCGTGACCACCGACACCGGCACGGGTGTCGTGCACATCGCGCCGGCGTTTGGCGAGGTCGACTACACAGTGCTGATCGCCGAGCAGGCCCGATTTATCGAGGGAAATGGCCCCACGCTGATCAATTGTGTCGCCCCCGATGGGACGTTCACCGATGAATTCCCGTTCGTATCGGGCCGGTTCGTGAAGGAGTGTGACCGCGACATCACGCGCGACCTGAAGGCCCGTGGCCTGCTCATTCATCAGGAGCAATATGTCCACGACTATCCCTTCTGCTGGCGCGCCGAAAACGATCCGCTCATTCAGTATCCTCGGTCGAGTTGGTTTATACGCACCAGCGATTTTCGCGAGCAGATGCTCGCCAATAATTCCAAGATTGACTGGCTTCCCGAGCACATTAAGGATGGTCGTTTCGGGAATTTCCTCGGGACGAATGTTGACTGGGCGCTCTCTCGAGAACGCTACTGGGGGACACCGCTGCCGATCTGGAAATGCGAAGAGACCGGCAAGGCGGAGGCCTTGCCTTCATACGCCGCGCTTCTAGCAAAGCCGGGCGTGGTAGGCACGGAGGTATTTGACCGAGCCAAGGATGCCAATCCGCAGTTGTGCGATGATCTCAAGGTCCATAAGCCTTACATCGACGCCGTCACTTACGACTCACCATTCGCCGCTGGGGCGAGAATGAAACGCGTGACCGAGGTCATCGACTGCTGGTTCGACTCGGGCGCCATGCCATTTGCGCAGTGGGGTTGGCCGCATCGAGGACAGCAGGAATTTCAGCAGCAGTTTCCAGCCGATTTCATTTCAGAGGCGATTGATCAGACCCGGGGTTGGTTTTACAGCCAGTTGGCGATCAGCACACTCCTGTTCGGCGATACTGCCACGCCCTACCCGCATCCCTTCCGCACGTGCATCGTGCTTGGCCACATGCTTGGCGAGGACGGCAGCAAAATGTCGAAAAGCAAGCGCAACTACCGCGAGCCTGCTGAGATTTTCGACAAGTATGGCGCCGATGCGCTGCGGTGGTTCTTTCTTGCCGGTCAGCCGCCGTGGACGAGCATCCGCTACAGCGAGCGTGCCATCCGCGAGAGCGTACCGGAATTTCTACTGCGGCTTTGGAACGTCTATTCCTTCTTTACGATCTACGCGCGCATCGACGGATTTGATCCGGCGACCCTGCTCGACTCGCCTGGTGCACTCGATCGTGCCGCGTTGGCCAAGGCCCGCGGCTACCGGCCGGTAGCCGATCGCAGCGAACTCGATCGCTGGATGCTCTCCGAACTGGAGCGTACGGCCGACTCTGTGGTCGCCCGGATGGACCGCTACGACCATTTCAATGCGGCCGCACAATTGACGGCGCTGGTCGACGCGGTGAGCAACTGGTTTGTACGTCGCAGCCGCGACCGCTTTTGGGCCTCCGGTCAGGCCAATCTCGGGCCTCAGGGCAACACGGAGAAGCTGGACGCCTATTGGACGCTCTACGAGACGCTGCTCACGATCGCGCGTCTGGCAGCGCCGTTTGTACCGTTTACGAGCGAGGCAATCTGGCAGAATCTGGCTGTCAAGCCGTTTGGTATCGATGCGCCGCAGAGCGTCCACCTCACCGACTACCCCACGGGCGACGAACGTCTCATCGACAGCGATCTCGTGCGGCGGATGGCACTGGTGCGGGATGTCTCATCTCTAGGACGGGCGGCACGGGCCGCCGAGAAGCTGAAGGTGCGGCAACCGCTTTCGAAAGTGGAGGTGATTCTCGCCACGGCGTCGCACGCCGACACTGCTTGGCTTGAGTCTCATGCCGATCTGATCTGTGACGAACTCAACGTGAAGCAGTTCGAGATCTGCCGCGAACCCGATCGCTATATCACCCGCTCGGTGCTGCCAGACCTCAAGAGGCTCGGGCCAAGACTCGGCAAGGACCTACCCAAGGTGCGTGACGCACTCCTGAAGGCCGACGCCGCCGCTCTATTGGCGGCGATCAGTCGCGATGGCAAGGCGACCGTTGCCCTCGCCGGTGGCGGTGAGGCGGTGATCGACAAGGATGACGTGATCGTGCGTACGACGGCGAAGGAGGGCTGGGCCGCGGCCGAAGGCCCGCAGGCTGTCGTCATCGTTGCCAGCCAACTCACCCCAGAGCTCATTGCGGAGGGACTGGTGCGCGAGGTCGTGCACGCCGTCCAGTCCCATCGCAAGATTCTGGACCTAGAATTCACCGATCGGATTGAACTGGCGTTCGAGACCCAGTCGCCTGAACTCCTCGGCGCGATCGAGGCGCATCTCGACTACGTGGCCTCCGAGACGCTCGCCACATCCGCACGGTTTGGAACCGTGACCGGTGGGAGCAGCGAATCAATTGAAATTGATGGGCACTCGCTGACGATTGGGATTAAGCCTATCGTTCCCACGGCTGTTGCCGGAGGTGTGGCGTGACAGGATCAGTCACTTCCCAGCCCTCCTCACAACCGTTTCGGCTGGCTGTGCTCCTTTCTGGTTCGGGCCGCACGCTCGAAAACCTGCTGGAGTGGATCGCTGCCGGTCGGCTCGACGCTACGGTGGACATCGTTGTTTCCAGCCGCTGTGGCGTGCGCGGCGTCGAGATCGCCACGCGTGCCGGCATCCCCACGCACGTTATTGATTCGGCGGGCAAGTCTGTGGCTGAATGGAGCCGAGAGATTTTTGACGTCTGCCGACAACAGGCTCCCGACCTGGTGGTGATGGCGGGACTCCTGCAGCTCATCCAGATTCCATCTGACTTTACGGGGCGCGTGATCAACATCCATCCCTCCCTGTTGCCGGCGTTTGGGGGCAAGGGGTTTCACGGAATGCACGTTCACCGCGCGGTGCTCGAACGCGGTTGTACGGTCTCGGGGTGCACGGTGCACCTCGTCGACGAGCAGTACGACCACGGCGCCATTCTGCTGCAGAAGACCGTGCCAGTGCTGCTGGATGACACAGCCGAGTCGCTCGCCGCCCGCGTCTTTGCGGCAGAATGTCAGGCCCTGCCTGAGGCGATCTCACGGCGGCGACGGTAGCCAGTTTTTTCGGCAGCGGTTGCTCGCTCATAGAAGCCTCGGCCAGTCTCGAATCCAAATCCAATCCCCACCACCGCAGGACATAAAAGCCATGCCACGCTCTCTTGGCAACATCATCGCCGACACTCTGCACTTCTCGATTGCGTCCGCCGAGCGGTTGCTCATCGGCATCCCCCCCGACCGGTTTGCGAGGTTTGCGCGGATTGGCGACACGGTTATTCATTCGAATCACCCCGCATTCATCTACGGGCACCTGAGCCTCTACGCCCCGCGTGTGCTTTGGCAGATCGGTCATCCCGCCCCAGCCATGCCCGAGGACTTCGAGCGACTTTTTTCCAAGGATGCCGCCTGTATCGATGATCCCGATGGGGATCTCTATCCCTCGATGGATGTGATTGCCGATTTCTTTTTGGAGGGTCATCGGATGCTGCTCGGTGCGCTTCGCAGCACTCCCGATGAAAAACTCCAACAGCCCAACCCGGCGGATGGCCGAATGAAAGACCTATTTCCGACGCTTGGGTCGGTGCAGACTTTTTATTGCGGTGGCCACATGATGATTCATCTGGGGCAGTTGAGCGCGTGGCGACGCATACAGGGTCTTGGGGCGGCCTGATCCTCTGTGCCAACGGTCGGTGAGGTCACACCAAGATTCTCGTTCTGAAGCTGGTCTCGTTGAAAGGGGGCAGGTCACTTAGAATTTCAACTATGTTTTCCCCCATACTCCGTACTGCAAGATGGCTTTGTGCCACATCGCTCCTGAGCCTCCTGCCGTTGCAAGCGATGGCAGAAGACGGGGCGCCGTCGGCCGCCGGGGCCACTGTGCCAGCCGTGCCAGCGGATGCAGCCCAAATCGCCGCATGGGTCAAGCAACTGGGGTCAGATCAGTTTGCGCAGCGCGAGGCGGCCAGTCGCAGCCTTGCGGAGAGCGGCCGGGCGGCCTTGGGGCCGCTGGGCGATGCGATTCGGGGAGATGATCTGGAAGTGTCCAGCCGGGGCATCGAGATTGTGCGAAAATTTCTAGGCGATGACACCCACGCAAGCGGTGCCGAATCGGACGATACCGCATTGGCCGCTGACGCAGAAAAACTTTTGGAAACATTGGCCGACGGGCCGGATAGCCCCGTCTCTTCGCTGGCCGTTGCCACGCTCGATTTCCATGCTCAGGGACTCACCGAAGCAGCACGAGAAAAGCTCGAGTCGCTTGGTGTGATTATCAACGAGGGTTTTCTGCCGACTGGCAGGCGTGGACTGCAGGTTGTTGTGCGTGCCGACTGGCGGGGCGTTGCCGACGATCTGCTTTTGCTCCCGCGCCTGCGAGGCGTTGTGATGATGGGTTTACACGGCATTCGGCTTGAGCCCGCAGCACTGTCGGCGCTGGGTCGCATGCGAGGGGTCGAGCGGTTTGAACTCTACGGCACAGGGGCATCCGATGCATCCGTGGCAGCACTGGTCCAGAAGTTTCCCGAGGCAAAAGTAGACGTTCGCAAAGGAGGCAAGCTGGGCGTGGGTGGGCAGGCGGGGGTTGGGCCCTGTCTGATCACGCAGGTGCAGGAGGGCTCGGCGGCGGCGAAGATTGGCGTTCAGATCGGCGACATTGTCCTGCAAATCAACGGCGAACCGATTCCAACATTCGATGCCCTTACCGAGAAGGTAGGCCAGCGAGGTCCCGGAGAAAAAATCGAACTTGAAATCGAACGCAGCATCCCAGGGGCCGAAGGCAAACGGATCAACTACACGATTGAATTAGGCGGCTGGGAATAGGAGCAGACTCAATGGAGGCTAAAGTGACGGGTGAAGGGCGTGGTGAAACAGTTGACGTTCGCTGGCATGCTCATGCGGTGAGCCCAGTCCAACGCGAACAAGCAGCGGGCCACAAGGGGTGTGTGCTCTGGTTCACAGGGCTCTCCGGCTGCGGTAAAAGCACATTGGCAAACCTCGTCGATCACAGGCTCAACGCCCGTGGCTTTCGCAGTTTTGTGCTCGACGGCGACAACGTTCGGCTGGGTCTCAATGCGGCTCCAGGGTTGCTCAAGGAGCGGCATGGCGAAGCGTTTGCCCAGCGATTCGGCCTCGGATTTTCTGCTCAAGATCGCGATGAAAATATCCGTCGGATCGGGGCCGTGGCAGAGTTGTTCGCTCAGGCCGGCATCATCGCGCTGACGGCATTCATCAGCCCGTATCGTCGCCAGCGCGATGCCGTGCGAGCTATGCTCGCCCCCGGACAGTTTGTGGAGGTGTATGTGCGAGCGCCGTTGGAAGTGTGCGAGCAGCGAGACCCCAAGGGGCTCTATAAGAAGGCTCGAGCCGGTGAGATCAAGTGTTTTACTGGCATCGATGATCCATACGAGGAGCCACTCCTCGCCGAACTCGTTGTCGACTCCGCCTCGCAGGCTGCCGAGCAACTGGCCGATCAAGTCATCGACTGGCTGGAGAAGGCCGGCACGATTCCGAAGAAAAAATGACCGAGACGATGGCTGGCCGGGTCGCTGGGCTGGGCCGTGGGCGGCAATGCTCAGAACGAACGGGTTAGCACGGCATCTGCGACAGAATCGAAGGCTACGGGGCGAGCAGTTCGATGAGATTGCCGTCGGGATCCCGGACGCACGTCAGACGCATTCCAGGGGCGAGCGACTCGGGCAATGCTACTGGCGATTGGGCGATCGGTTTCACGCCAATCTTTGCCAGACTCGCAAGAGTGGCGTCTGTCTTTGCTACGAAGATCGTCAGATAGCGGAAGCCCGTGTGCGAGTGGATAAAATCGTTGTCGCCTCCCTTGGGAGTCGTGCCAGCCACCTGCATCAGCTTGAGCTTGGTGGCGTCTGGGCCTTCGCCAAGGACAAGCACTCGGACAGAAAGGGGCTTTGAGTCGGTGAGGCCAGCCGCGCGGGCAATCTCAGCCGAGACATCAAACCCCTTCAGTTCACGGAAGCCGATCCCCTCAGTGTAGAAACGGATAGATTTTTCCAGATCGCTCACCACAACGCCGAGGTCGATCGTGGCTCGCGGGAACGCCACGGGCTCCGCGCCTGCGGCCAGCGGGATCGGCGAACCGGCCACGCCCATCAGGAGAGCAATAGACAAAAGAACTCTGCACGCCATCGGGTGTTTGTTTCCTAGGTGGTGATGCGGGAACTGTTTGGACGCTGGTCTTAGTCGAGAAAGCCAGAGAGTTCTTCGCTGCGGGCTGGGGCCTGCAGTTTGCGAACAGCCTTGGCTTCGATCTGTCGGATTCGCTCGCGCGTCACCTTGAAGATGTGGCCGACCTCTTCCAGCGTGTAGCTGTAACCATCACCCAGCCCATACCGCAACTTGATGATCTCTCGCTCGCGGTAACTCAAGCTTTTCAGCACCTTGGCGATCCGGTTGCGAAGCATCTCTTGGGCAGCACCCACGGCGGGATTCTCAGCCCCGGTGTCGGGAAGCAGGTCACCAAAATGGCTGTCTTCACTGTTGCCCACCGGACGGTCGAGACTGATCGGATAGCGACTCATGGCCGTTACCCGTCGCGTTTCGTCTACCGGCGTGCCGGCCCTAGCGGCGATTTCTTCGATCGTCGGCTCGCGCCCGTATTCCTGGAGCAACTGCCGCGCCACGTTTCGGACGCGCGACATCGTCTCAACCATGTGCACGGGGATGCGGATCGTGCGGCTCTGATCAGCCACCGCGCGAGTGATGGCCTGCCGAATCCACCACGTGGCATACGTGCAAAACTTGAAGCCTCGGCGGTATTCAAACTTATCCACCGCCCGCATGAGCCCGGCATTGCCTTCTTGAATGAGATCCAGAAACGAGAGGCCGCGGTTGCGGTACTTTTTGGCGATGGACACAACCAGCCGGAGATTTCCTTCGGATAGCCCGCGTTTTGCCTTCTGATAGTGGGCGTAAATCTGCTTGATTTCCACCAGGCGACGCTTCAGGCTGCGAGGTGTTTCCTGGCAGGCTTTCAGAATTGCGCGGTATTCCTCCACAAGTTTGAGCCGCGAGGAGGGGGGCTGCTTCGACTTCTTGTGGGACTCGATCTTGCTCTTGAGTTCTTTGAGACGACGCACAAATTCTTCGAGTGTCGGGATCATGACCTCGATCCGCTGCGTACGGAGACCGAGTTCTTCGATGAGCCGCACGCATCGCTGACGTCGCCGGCCTAGCCTAGCCCACGCTTCTCGCCGCTCCGCCATCCGCCGCTTTTTGGAGAGGGCAATCCGATAGTCAGATTTATTCTGCTTGAGGAGCACATCGAGGGTGCGGAGGTTGTGAGGCAGTCGACCAAGGATTTGATCCTTCTCAAGCCGATCCGTTACCGAGACCTGCACCGTGCGATCAAACGGAAGTTCGCCCAGATGCACGCGAGAGAGCACCTTGAAAGCCTGCTGGCAGACGTATTCGCACTCGAGCAGTTTGGCGCGGAATGTGGCACGAGTCGTTTCGATCTGACGGGCCAGATAGATTTCTTGGGCGCGAGTAAGCAGCGGGATTTCTCCCATCTGCGTCAGATACATGCGTACCGGATCGTCGGACCAATTCTCAACCTGTTCGGTGAGGCCTTCTTCTGCCTCGCTGGCGGTGTCGGCTTCGGCCTCAACATCTCCTTCAGCCAATGCGGCAACGTCATCTCCGAGGAGGTCGGGGTCAGCCTCGTCGACGTCGGCGACCTTGGCCGTCAAATCCTCTACCTCGAGCGGATTGGAGGTCACATCGTCTTCGATTTCATCCAGCAGTGAGTCGTACAAAGCTTTGCTCCTTCAAGAAACGAAATTCACAATCCAGCATATTCAAATAGAAAATCAGTCTGTTTTTGAGTGCCGTTTAAGCACACATCTTCGCGAGTCCTGCATCATTCACATCGGGCCAGTTGCGTTGTGCGCAGAACCCAGAGCATTGTTCGCGTAGCCGACAGTGTGATTCAAGGGGCAGGTAAGTCCAGTGGTCAAATTAGCAGCGATTTCCTTCTCAGCGGAGAGGGGGGCCAAATAAGCTGAAAAGGGTTGAAAAGATGAGGGGAACCAAGGATCACACCGGGGGGTGTTTGGAAGGCATCAGATTATGGCGCCGTGCGTTTGGGAAAGCCAGCAATTTCTTTGCGTAAACTCAGAAAAATTCCAAGAAATCGTCAAAAAATGGTAAAAAAATCCGACCGCAATGTTTCTGAGGGCCGTCAATTGGAACGAGTGTCTGGATGAAAACCTACCTGCTCCCCTGCGTGTGCTCGGCTGATATTCCCGTGGGCGTTGGACAGGCCGGAGGACGCGTGGCGTGTCCAGCCTGCGCACGCGATGTGGATGTGCCTAAACTCAGGCATCTTGGGAACCTCCGTGAAATGGTCCAAGGAGTGCAACCGGCGCAGACACGTTGGGGCGTTGCCCACGGACTCACGCTCTGTGGTGTGGTGCTGGCGCTGCTGGCATGGACGGCTGCCTTTCTGATTGGATCGCCTGCTGGATCCGTCGTTGATGCAACATCAATTCGCTCGGCTGTGGCTGCGGTCAGCGATGCGGAGATTTATCAGGCATGGCAGACGCTTGCTCGGTCGGAGGTGTCTCGGTCGCCCACGGCTGACGAGCGTAACTTGCTCCGCCTAACTCGGTTTATGGGGGGGATTACGTCGGCCTTGCGTCTGGCTGGCGGCATGGGGGCTGTGGCTGCCATTGTGGGCGGGATTCTGTTGCTGACTCGCCGCGCGGCGGTTGGCCCTCAACGGCACGCCCTCGGAGACATTCCATGAAGGCTGCATTTATTGAACGAACTGGGCCGGCTCACGAGATTCAATACGGCGATCTGCCCGATCCGGTGCCTGGTCCCCGTGAGGCATTGGTGCGGGTGCGAGCCTGTGCGGTCAATCCGATCGACACGTATATCCGCGGGGGCACCGTGGCGATGCCGCTGACATTTCCATTTATTGTTGGCTGCGATCTGGCTGGAGAGGTGGTGGCCGTTGGATCCAGCGTGGATCGGCTGCGGCCGGGCATGCGTGTGTGGGGCTCGAATCAGGGTGTGTTGGGTCGGCAGGGTACGTTTGCCGAACTGGCGGCGGTGGACGAGCGATGGCTCTATCCCACGCCCGATGCCCTGACCGATCGCGATGCGGCGGCTGCGGCACTTGTCTCGATCACGGCGCATCTCGGGCTTGTGAACAACGTCTTGCTGCAGCCAGGCGAAACCATTTTTGTGAATGGTGGTTCGGGCGGCGTGGGATCAGCGGTGGTGCAGATTGCCAAACGACTTGGAGCCCGAGTGATCGCATCGGCGGGCACGCCTGAAAAGCGCGAACTCGTGAGTCGGCTCGGCGCAGATCTCGTGGTCGACTACCGGGCAGGCAACGTGCTGCAGGCCGTGCAGGCAGCGGCACCACAGGGCGTGCACGTTTATTGGGAGACGCTTCGCGAGCCCGCTTTCGACCAAGCCGTGGCAATGCTTGGCCCAGGAGGACGGATGGTGATCATGGCTGGCCGCGATGCTCGACCGCCATTTCCAGTGGGGCCGTTTTACGTCAAAGGCTGCCGACTGTATGGGTTTGTGATGTTTCAGTCTAATAGCCACGAGCAGTCGGCCGCTGCGGTCAACCTCAATCGCTGGCTGGCCGCTGGGCATTTGCGTGTGCCGATCGATCGACTGCTGCCACTTTCTGCCACGGCCGAGGCGCATGCCTTGCAGGAATCCAGCACGGTGGGCCAATCGGGGGTGCTTGCGGGCAAGCTTGTGATCGAACCCTGAGAAGCGGTGCCCCGTGCGGAAGAAGCCCCAGAGAGGACAAGGACCGCATTCACATGAGAGCGTGCCACACACAGCTATGCGCCGCCTGCCTGCTTGTTAGCATGCTGTCGATTCTAGGGGCCGCTCTGGCTGCGCCGCCGTCGCCGGGCGGTGTGCGCACAGGCATCTTCGGGCTGGAGGCCAAAGGCAATCGGTTTGTGTATGTGTTTGACCGTTCGGCCAGTATGGCTGAGCCAGCAGGCCGACCGCTCGCCGCAGCCAAACAAGAGCTCCTCCGGAGTCTCGATGAGCTTGGCGATGTGCAGCAGTTCTACGTGATTTTTTACAACCAGCGGCCGGAGATGTTTAGTCCGTCAGCCGGGCGCGGGCGGCTTCTCTTTGCCACACAGGGAAATCGAAAGGAGGCTAGGCGATTTGTGGAGTCGGTACGAGCCGACGGCGCGACGCGTCATTTCGAAGCGTTGGAGGCTGCGTGTCGGCTGCACCCAGATGTCATTTTTGTCCTCACCGATGCCGACGCAGGTGACGATCTGAGCCACGATGAACTGGAACGTCTCGGGCGTTCGATCGGTGCCACTCGCTGCATGGTGGTGCAGTTCGGTAGCGACCAAGAGGAGCGGTCGCCCCGGATGGCCGAGTTGGCAGCACTTTCAGGTGGAAAATATATCGTGATCGACCCAGCACCTGCCGGGGAGCCAGCCGACTGAGGCCGGCTTTGCACCAAGAGCGAGCAGGGGTTTGGCGGTCCGCTCGCGTGCGAGTTCGGGCTTTGCTCGCGTGGCTCAGTTTGCGCGGTAGAAGGGGCGAAAGGCCGATCGCGGCTGGGCGGGCTGGTTCGGATCAACGCTTGTGGGTTGGCTTGTGGGTTGTGGCTTGGCTGCGGCCTGTTCGCCACGCTCCCGGCGAGTGTTTTTAAGTTCGCCCTCAACGGCGTCCATGCCAGCGGCAATGTTTGGAAACATCGATGCCATCGATGCAAAGAACTTCGGTTTTTCAGTCAACTCAGATTTTTCTGCGACCGTTGGAAATGGTACGGGAACCGAAGCCGAGCGTGGCGATGACGTTTGTTGCCTATTCGTATTTGAACTGGATGATTTTTGTTTGGTGGTTGGGGCCCCGGCCTGCGGGCCGCGAGCTGCCCGTGGCGTCTGGCTGTGGTTAGCCATGGCCTGCTTCTTGGATGGTGCTGCCGACTGTCCTGCTGCCGGCACGTCCTGAGGCAGTATTGTTGGTTGAGCGACTGGAGGTACTGGAGTGACGAACGAGAGATCGGCCTGCAGCGCGATGCGTTCAGGAACCACCAGATAACGCGTTGCTGTGCTGATGGGTTGCGATGCACTAGCGGAAGCTTGTTCGCTCGTGGGCTTGGGGAGCGAGGGCCGCAGAGCTTCGGGCTTGGCAAGCGTCGGTTCGGGAGTGAAAGTTTGCTCTGCGAGAGCGAGCTTGGATGCTGTCGGCACTGCCGTGCCGACGGCATCGATGTCGGCAGCCCCAGAGAGGGTTGGTTGAGCGGTTGTTGCTTGCACACCAACGGTTGTCGGCGTTGCAGGTTCCACGGTGGCTGCGGGCCGGACAACTGCCACCGCAGGTAAGGCTGTTGCCAGCGGTGGTACTGCCAGCACCGGCGCCTGTACGTTTGGCCCCCAGAGGTCTGCCTGCGTCACCGTCGACGCCGGTGTTGCAGGTGAGGCAACGGGTTGAGTTCCGGCACTGCCTACAAACAACTGCGAATCGTGAGGGGGTGCCTTTGCGAGCTGCACGGTCAAAATAGGCTGGCCTTCCCGCAGCGGCTGCTTCAGGATGAGCCCATCAAATGTATCTTCAGCCCGCATGGCCGTGGACGGCATCATGGCCTTGGGCCAGTCTCGCAGGCCGATATCCCACACCGTTATCGGCGCGCCGGTCGGCAGGGAACGCAGTGCCACAAAGATTGGCTCGCTTTCCACCTGCGGTTTCGACTGGGCCAGATGCACATCCAACGCCCTATTGAGGGCCACGGCCGCAACGGCCCCCGCAATAAAAGCTGCCGCAAAAACAGTGACAGCCTTGGGACGATGCATCGGCGATTCTTGTGACCGGATTTTCATAGGTGTTGCCGTAATCGACTGATGGGAGCTTTGCGTGTCAAACCAGCCTCTTGCAGTATCGGCATCTCTAGAAAGCCCCAAACACGTCTGGCAAACATACGGGTTCGTTTTGCCAAAATACCGCAGACTGCCATCGTTGTGCGCTTGCCGAGAGTTGCTCGCAAGGCTCGCAGACGCTCCATATTGCCCGAGGAGTAAGCCGAAGCGAGACCCCGAACGCTAGAAGCGTCGAACTTAACGGTCGGCAGTCTCTGCGCCAGTCGGCTGCTCAAACAGTGGGTCAATTCCGTGAGACAGCGGCCGAATGGCCAGCAGTCGCAGGTCGGATTGGCTGTGCATGCGGTCGCGAAAGAAGGCGTCGCCTACGGTTGAGGCCGCATCTCCGTACGAACCTACAATCAGCATGGAGTCCAACGGAATCGTTGTGTGGAGTTGGAGTTGACCCATGACATGCTTGCGTTGGCCACTTTCCAGCCGAAACACCCCATCCTCGCCCACCCACGATCGCTCCTGCGGGCCGTGCTTGATCGTAGGCGCTAGATCAATCCGCACGCGGCCGTCGGCTGCAGGCCATGCCCGCAGCGAGAAATGGGTGCTGGCATCGTGATAGGTGCCGCCATGCACGCCTTCGCCGTCGTGCTCCAAGAGCACCAGTTCGGTGAGAACAGAAGCTGCCACGACTTCGCTGTTGCGGCCGGGTAGCAGTTTTAGGATGCGACGCACGACAGCAGGTCTTTCAAATGATGACTCCGGAAGATCGCTCGTATTTATTTCAGGTTGCCGGGGTCGAAAACGATCGGCGAATTCGCTGGGAAGTGGTCCAGTCACAACGCCTGCCCGCATGCCGTTGGCGGCGAGCGTGCGTCGGAGTGCAGCGTCGATCACCTGTTCATCGACAAGACCCCACAGATCATCCCGGAGTTGAAGATCCTGTTCGCCAAATCGGACAAAGACCAGCTCGATTGGAATCGTGGTGGGGGATGGTTTCGCAGTAGATGGCCCGTCGGTTGCGGCGAGGCTGGCTGCGTCGCGATCCGCAATCGAATCTGGCTCAAAGAGCGCATTGGAAAGAAGCGTGAATCGGCAGCCGCCTGCGGTGAGAGCGCAGAGCATCAGAACAACAACGCTCCGTGTGGCGATCGGGCACATGGTCGGGGAGGTTAGGCGGGTTGGCTGGGGGAGTCAACGGAAAAAGGGCCGTCCAGAACAGGCAATCCTGTGTTTGTGACCAGCGCTGGAGCTTGGCGAATACAGCGTCGCCAGAGACATCGATGAGAAGTTGTATCTCAATAGTGTCTCCGTTGATGTGGCCATAGAAAAGTCTGTATGGCCGAATGTCGGCTATCGTCTACGACACAGCTTTGACGGCATTGGCAAAAAGAGTCAGGCCCGCTCCGCTGGACGAGCTATCCATGTGGGAGTTCCACGCAGGATGCTGCGTGGCGTCAACAAATCGTTCTGGATGCGGCATGAGACCGAAGACGCGGCCGGTTTCGTCGCATGCTCCAGCCACATCGGCATCTGCACCATTGGGGTTGGTCGATGCGCCGCTGGCGTCGGCGGCATACCGGAGTACAAGCTGGCCTGCGGCATCGAGTTGCGAAAGCTCGAAGGATGACCGGGCAACAAATCGCCCCTCGCCGTGTGCAATCGGCAATTCAAGGTTATGGATCCCTGACAGAAAAACACACTTCCCTGTCGCGGCCCGCAAGTGCACCCAGCGATCGATGAATTGTCCCGACCGGTTGTGGGCCAGCGACGCTTGAGGCAATCCTGTCTTCGGATCGGCCAGCAAGAGGCCCGTTTGCAGGAGTACCTGAAAGCCGTTGCAGATGCCGAGGATGAGGCCGCCTTTATTGCGAAACTTCACGAGGGCATCGGCAAGGCGTGTTGTCAGCTCCAGTGCAAAGATGCGGCCGCTGGCGATGTCGTCGCCGTAGGAAAAGCCGCCTGGGATGCACAGGATCTGAAAGTCATCGGCGATAGCAGGCTTCTCGGCAAACGCCCGCACGTGGACTCGGCGGCTGATCGCACCGGCTCGCTCGAAGGCGTATGCCGTCTCGTAATCGCAGTTGGTGCCGGGGGCCCGCAGGATCATCGCACGTGGTGATAGCATTTTTTCAAGGGCTTTCTTTTTCGGTTCGGAATCGTACGCCGCGCCATGCCTGAGCCAGCCGATGAACCGCCACGCTCGCCACGGTCTGGGCATCGGTGGAGACGATTTCGAGTCGTTGTGGTGCAGCTTTGGTATCCAGGACTGTGCCGATCCAACCCCACGCTACCCCTTTGAGCAGCGACTCAAACCTAGCTGCTGTGGCTGGAGGGACCTCGCAGATGAATCGCCCCGGCGTTTCTGTGAAGGCGATTGTGAGATCGCGATCCACGCTCTGGCGTGAATCGAAACCGTCCGTCGGCACGCTTTCCAGTTCAATGCGACAGCCAATGCCGCCGCCGATCGCCATTTCTGCGATGGCAGTAACGAGTCCCCCGTCGGAGCAGTCGTGGCAGGCGACCACAGTGCCCGCACGCTGTGCCGCGGCAATGGCTGCAAACACGCTGCGGCAACTGGCAGCGTCAACGGTTGGCACGCGTCCGCCCCGCACGCGGCCTACGAGTTCTAGTTGGCTCCCAGCCATGGCATCCCGCGAGAGTCCAACAATCGCCAGCCGGTTGCCAGCGCATTTGAGATCTGGCGATACGGCCCGCCGCACGTCTTCGATTTGTCCGAGTGCCGTTGCCAAGAGCGTTGGTGGGATCGAGAGTTCGTGCGGTGTTCCCGTTGCATCCGTCCAAGAAAACACATTGTTGAGGCTGTCCTTACCGCTCACGAATGGGGCGGCAAATGCGATCGCCATGTCGTGGCAGGCACGGCAGGCCTCTACCAGCGTGCCGAGCGATTCTTCTCGGCGGCAGTCGCCCCAGCAGAAATTATCCAACAGAGCGATTCTGTCTGGATCGGCGCCGGCGGCAATGACGTTTGCAACTGCTTCGACGATCGCCCCGGCTGCCATCTGGTAGGGATCGAGCTGGCCGAGACGATTACGAATCCCTGCACCCAGCACGATGCCCCGATCGCGGCCCAGCACGCCTCGCACAATCGTGCCATCGGCTGGACCAGCACCTGGGCCTACCAGCGGCTTCACAACGCTGCCGCCCTGCACCTCGTGATCGTATTGGCGGATGATCCATTCCTTGCTCGCAACATCCGGAGCAGCCAGCACGTCCAGAAGGCACGATTCAATGTCGGCAGCCGCAGTGGTACCAGTCGAATGCTCTGGCGATCGCTGCAACCAGACGAGCGTTTGCTCGGCCGGCTTTGTGAAACGTGACCGCAGCCGCTGCCGTGGACGCCCGTCGTGGAGAAAATGACAATTCAGTTCGCCGGTGACATGTCCCTTCCATCGCAGCACGAGTTGGCCAGTGCCAGTGAACGTTCCGATGACTGTTGCCTCGACCCCCTCATCGGCCGCTACTCGAGCCAGTTGCTCCCAATCGGCCGGAGCCACAGCCAGCACCATCCTCTCCTGTGCCTCTGAGATCCACGCCTCCGTGGCCGACAGCCCGTCGTACTTGAGCGGGATGTTGTCCAGATCCACAGTGGCCCCCAACTGCGCACCCATTTCACCGACTGCGCTTGAGAGCCCACCGGCGCCACAGTCGGTGATGGCTCCAAAGAGCCGCTGACGGGATGCCTCCAGCACGAAGTCGGTAAGCATTTTTTCGTGGAGCGCATGCCCTATTTGCACCGAGCCGCCCGACTGGCTTTCGCTGGTGCTCGATAACTCCACGCTTGAAAATGTGGCGCCGTGGATGCCGTCGCGGCCGGTGCGTCCGCCAGCCACAACGACCAGATCGCCCGGCTTTACAGTCGCGTCGGCAGAGTTGCGGGGCATGATTCCGACCGTGCCACAGAAGACGAGCGGATTGCAGGTGTAGCCAGGATCAAAGACAACCGCACCTGCAATCGTTGGAATGCCCATGCGGTTACCGTAGTCCCGTACGCCCGCGACCACACCCGAGAGCAGTCGACGCGGGTGGATCACACCGGGAGGCAGATCAGCCAGGAGGGTGTCTTCCGGCCCAACGCAGAAGACATCGAGGTTAGCAATGGGCTTGGCGCCGAGTCCCGTGCCAAGCACATCCCTGATCACGCCACCCAAGCCAGTTGCCGCACCCCCATAGGGTTCGATCGCGGAAGGGTGATTGTGTGTTTCCACCTTCACGCAGATGTCGTGGTCACCATCGAAACGGACGACGCCAGAATTATCACGAAACACGCTCACGCACCAGTCGCTTGCGCCGAGCGACTCTCGTACCTTTTGTGTGGCGGCAAACACTGTCTCCTTGAGAAGGTTGTCGTACTGGCTCTCGCCGTCGGGCCCCGTATGGTCAATCGGACTGCCAAGCGTCTTGTGGCAGCAGTGCTCGCTCCAGGTTTGTGCGATGGTCTCCAGTTCGATTTCAAACGGGTCTCGGCCGATGGATTGGAAATGGTCTCGCACGGCTTGGAGTTCGCGGGCCGAAAGTGCGAGGCATCGCGTTCGGCTGAGACGCTCAAGCGAGGCATCGTCAAGGCCGTCAAGCGGCACAGACGTTTGCGAAAAAATCCATTCTCGGCCTCCGGCCAGCGTTGTGAGTTGCAGGGGCCCAACCACCACATCATGAATGGCCTCGCTGGCAATCAACTTCCACGCCAACCGCTCGGTATCGGCCGCATCCAATGGAGGCAGCCAATACTTACGAACGCTGCGCACGTGGGTTGGTTGCAAGCCAAGAAGGGCCATCGCCTCCTGTGCGCTTTTGGCCGAAGGGTCAGTGACGCCCGCTCGCGGTAGCACATGCATGACAGTCGGCAGTTCGGCTGGCCCAGACAGGAGTTGCTTCTCGCCGACTGCGGCAATTACAAAGGATTGGGTGACCGGATCGGCCAGCAGTCTGGCGGCAAGTCGCTCCACATCAGCGCGGGCGAGATCCCCTTCGATGAGCCAACCAACAGCTGTTCGGGCCTGGGTGCACGCAGCGATTCCCAACTCGGCCGCACCGGTCACAATCGCCCGGGCGGTGTGATCGGTAGCCGCATCCACGAGATGAACATCAACTTCCCACAGCATCGCGGTCTTCCTTGGCTCGCTTCAGCAGCGACACGAGTTTTTTTCGATCGTTCTTCTCGAGCGCCTCGAGTATTTTTTCAGCATTGCGGGCAATCCGTGAGAGTGCTTTGGCAACAGCGGTCACGTTGTCGAGCAGGATGTCGGCCCACAGATTGGGATCGCCCGCAGCGATGCGGGTGGTGTCGCGCCAGCCACCAGCCGTCAACTGCCGCGACTCTGGTGGCGTGCTGACCGCAATGGCAGCGGCCAGCACGTGCGGGGCGTGGCTGGTTGCGGCAAGCATGAAATCGTGTTCGCGAGGCGTCATCATGAATACCGTTGAACCCAGCGATGCCCAGAAGCCGCCCACTTCTTCAGCATCGGCGGCAGGTGTGTTTTTGGAGGGTGTGACCACAGTAACGCGACCCGTGAAGAGATCGGCTGCGGCAGCTGCTGGCCCGCGACGATGGCTGCCGGCAATCGGATGGCCACCGACAAACCGGCCTCGCCGCCAGCGACGGCGTTTTTCCCAAGCGGCCACGATCGTGGCCTTCGTACTGCCGGCGTCGGTGATGAGCGTGCCGGGCCGTACTGCCTTGTCGATTTGCTCGAGCAACTCGGGGATCGCAGCCACGCCGGTAGCCACCACAATGATGTCGGCCTCCGCTGCGGCTCGAGAGAGATCGGTGGACGTTTCCGTGACGGCTCCACAGCGTTTTGCCTCTGCCAGCGAGGCCGATGAACGTCCCACGCCGATCACCCGGCCAGATAGAATTCTGGATCGCACGGCCAGCCCAATCGAGCCTCCGATGAGGCCAACGCCCACGATGACAACAGTTGGCGGGTGAACGCGAACGGGCTGGGCGGCCTGAACTTTCATGAGATAGCGTGCAGAGCGGTGCTGGACAGGGAGAAGAAAAAAACAACACAGGAGAGGTTATGGTTGGGCAGAGGAGTCGGGCAGGCCGGCCGATGCCGATGGCATGCTCAGCCGATTTTTACCAGATGCTGCGGCCCTGTGTTAGCAGCCCGTTGAAAAACAGCCTGCCTGCCTACACGATGCGGTCGACGATCGCACAGCACTGGCAAAAACAGCAGGTTTTCCAACTGGGAAACCAACCGGAAAAAGGCTCAGGTTATGCGGTCAAGTCGCACGGTGGGTGATCGCTTGTGGGTGTCGCTTTCGAGCAATGATGGGCCGATGCGTTTTACAAAGCAGATACCGCTCCAACTCCTAGCAGATGTGTTGGGCCGCCTGTCCATTGGGCTTTCGGCGGGCATCGATCTGAGGCGTGCATGGGCCAGCGAAATATCTCGAGTGCCTGCCGCATGGCAGCCGGCCATGGAAAGAGTCTCACGGTCGCTTGCACAGGGCTCCAGCCTGTCGGCATCAATGCAGGAGGCAGGCACAACATTCCCGCCGTTGGTGCGTGCGATGGTTGCCGTGGGGGATCAGACTGGACACGAAGCCGAAACGCTCGGCCAGCTTGCTGCCGCCTTGCGACGTACGGTACGAACCGGGCGGGCTCTGGTTGGCAGTCTGGTCTGGCCAGCGTTTCAGTTGGCCGCCGCGATTGCTGTTGTGGGCGGAATGATTCTGCTGGCTGGTTTCATTCGGGATGCCAATAATAGGCCAGTGGATGTGTTGGGGATTGGATTGTCGGGAGTGAAAGGGCTGATTGTCTACCTGCTGTGTCTGGTCGGCATCGCATTGGCAGCGGGTTTCGCATTCAAGCGGGCGATTGCCAGTTGGCACAACCGTGGCATCGTGCGACACGTTGTGGATTGGATACCCGTCGTCGGTGCTGCATCGCGGGCCAACGAGGCTGCGGCATGGTGCCGTGCTGCCTCGCTGGCAAACGCCGCAGGGCTGGATATCGGCCGGCTCATCAGCCTGGCCTCGGCGGCGGCTCCGGGCATCAGGCTGGATCCGCAGCGAATCGAAAAACATTTGCGGTCGGGAGCCACGCTTGCCGAATCGCTTCGGGAATCGCAGCAATTTCCAGAGCGAGTGCTGGAGGTCGTGGACATCGGCGAGCTGACAGGCAGCACCGCCGAGGTGCTCGACCGGCTTGCGGGAGAGTGTGACGACGAGGCCCGCGTGGGTTTTGAAGCTGCCGCTCAAGGGGTTGGGTTTATGGTATGGGCAATCGTGGCTGGCCTCATTGTGCTGGTAATCTTTCGGATTTTTTCGTTTTATGTGGCGGCGATTCAGGATGCAGCCGGCGGATTGTAGTGCGGGATCAGAGCGACGTTATCCGGCTCTGTTGGCGAAACGAAAAAGTGGGAAACGGGGTTTCCTTTCATACAACCGATAGACTATTGTCGATTCTGGAGTGTGCTATGCGTTTGCGACCCCGACATCCGCCAGCCCTGTGGGCCGCCTGCTTGGCAGTGTGGGTGATGTCTTTTGGCGCAGCGGTCATCGCTCACGATGCTGCTGGGGGGACCGCTACGGGAGAACCACGGAAGAGCCAGCAGGAGTTGATGGGCGAGCGAGGGCTTGTGCGGTTCAACGGTGCGTGGCGCACCGTGCAAGAGATCGAACTCATCGAGCGCACGGCTCACGCTACTGTGGCGCAGAAGGAATGGGTCGTGCGGCTCGACAGGCTGCGAAAAAAGCTGGAGGTGCCCGCGCAGGCCGACCGTGCCGCCGAGGAAATCCGTGAGATTGCCGACCCATTTGCTGTGTCGGCATTAGCCAACGCCCTTTCAAACGAAGGTGTCTGGCGAGTGCGAAGCCTGTATGTTGAGGCGTTGTCTCGAATTCGCTCCAGTGATGCTGCGGTTGTTTTGATCGCTGTAGCCGTCGATCACCCAGATCCAGAAACACGGATCGCAGCCACGGAGCGTCTGCTGGCAGGTGGGTCGCACGTGGCGGTGCCGTCGCTTGTGGCGGCCCTCTCGGGAGTAGACAACGCCCGGATTAACCGCGCGGCTGAAGCACTCGGGAGGCTGGGAGCATCTTCGGCGGTGGGGCCGCTTATCAATGCCCTTCAGACCGAGCACACAGTCGTTGTAGGCGATGGTACTCCCGAGGGTTCCACGAGCGCCACGTTCACGCCCGCAGGCGGCGGCCTCTCTATGGGAGGTGGTGCGAAGCGAGTCAAAGTCGTCGCGAAAAATGACCGTGTACTCGAATCGCTGGTAACGCTCACCGGCGTAAATTTTGAGTGGAATATAGCGGCGTGGCGGGCGTGGCTGGCCAACCGCGACTCTCTGCCCGACTTCGATCTTCGGCGGGGCGTCAAAAAATCAGACGGCGGGTTTTGAGCCAGCGGCGCGTCGCTTTGGAAACCACTCGGCACCGAGCACCAGCAGTGCCACGCGATTTTCAAGGTTTGGTCTGAAGACTACGAGCAAGAGTATCGGCAGGTACCAGGCCATAAAAAGCCCTCCGTTGTGGGCTTTCCAAAATTGGCTACCCAGCAGCACTGCTGCTGAGCAACTTAAAAGCGTGCCTAGATTTTTCGGCACTGGCCAGATGGCCAGTGTGGCGATCATGGCAATGAAAGCGGCCAACACGGGAAGTCGAAACACGGCATCGTTGGAAGGCAACGCCCAAAATCCCTCCAGCAACACTTCGTTGGGGAAAATCCAGCCGAACATCTGACGCAATTGACCTGTAAATACGCCGGCATCGGGCGAGGTAAGCCACAGTCCGATGACCAGCAGCAGAATCGCTGTGGCGATGCCCAGCACAAACCGGCGAATTCCTCGCTCCCAATAGAAACTGCACCACAGCGGTAGCAGGAAAACTGGATAGTAAATCGTGCCAATGGCCAAGCCAATGAGGCCGCCGGACACGAGCGGCCGTCGGTAGGCCGCAACGGCCCAGACAATCAATGCCGCGGGCAGCACGTGATCCACTCGCCCAGTCATGATGGCCGTGTAGGGCAGAAGCAGATAGAGGACCGCCGCAGCGATCCCGAGTTTCGCATTTTCAAAGTGCAGCCAGCCGATCACGATCATCCCAGCCACAATGGCCAACTGAGAGAGGATGGCCATTACGCGGGCTGTGTTTTCGTGCACGACTCGTCGGTTGGTGTCGCGGGCATCGGTGTTGTCCGATGCGTCGGCGGTGGGCGAGAAAATACGTTGTGTTGAAATCTGCGGAAGCAGAAAGAGGAGGGGGTAGCCTGGGCCGAGCCGAGTGAGTTGGTCGGCATTGATTTCGGCATCGCCTGCTTCCAGTCGCGTGGCCGACGCAGCACCGGCCAGATCGTCGCGTTGGGGCCTGGTGGCGATGACATTGGCCAAGAGAAATACCAAGAGCGAGATCCCTAAGAACACCAACCCCCCGACGGTGAGGTTTGTTTCCAGCAGGGGACGTCGCACCATTAGGGAGTCGATGAGCATGCGTATGATGAATGCCCCTGACACGGCAAAGATCCAGACAAAGCCCAGTTGCTGGGCGGCCGTGCTGGCCTTATAGCCACCGTATTCCACGGCCAGCAGTCCCGGCGCCAAGAGCACGAGTCCGATCAAATCCAGATTGCGCACGCTCCAAAGTCGGTTGAACTTGAAGAACAGCGCGATCGACAAGAGCGACGAGAGGTAGAACCACGTCGTGGGATTGACGCGGTAGTAATGGAAGAGAATATCGCTCATGATCGCTCATGCAAGCTTTCGGGGAGGGCATCGATCGGAGTCGATGATGCCACCCAACGTACGGTGCGGAGCAGGCTTTGGAAAGATTTTGCCAGTAACATGCGTTCATGGGGCTGTTTCCGGGCCGATTGAGCCGATGATGGCCGCGTGGCCTGCGGGGTTGCCGAGCCCATCTTGCAGTTCAAGCACCGTCACATTTTGAATCGCAAAACGCCGACCCGCAAGCGATACTCGCGTGCCGCAATAGCCCGTTACAAAGCCCTGCGTCCGGAGCGTTTCAAAGAGGTGTTGGCGTTCGGCCGTCGCATCGGCAGGGGTGGTGTCGGCCGATGGTCGCCCCAGCAGCGTGGCCGGCAAGGCATCAAAGGCATCGGCAGCGGCGAGGTTGGCCCAGTCGAGCAGCGGAGGCTGCGACAGATCGTGAGCCAAGACTCCTTGCGGCAGTTCAAAGAGCCGTTGGGCATCCAGCGATGCATCCCCCGACCGTTCCACAAGTTCACGCCCAAGCAACCGGCAAAACGAGTCGAGGATCACCGCAGCGCGGGCGAGGAACGTGATGTCGTGGAGCATGGCAGGCACGAGTGAGAGCAACTGAGAGAAAAAAAGAGAGCCCCTGCCATCCTAGCAGGGGCTCCCAATTTTAAATCTGCGGATGTGCTCCACGGATCAGAACGAAGGCCTGTTTCGCTTCAGCACACGTTCTTTTAGTAGTTGTTTTTATCTCCCAGATGCTCATTACCAGCGCGGGTAACCAGCGCTGCAAACGTTCGAATGGTCACGTCGCTGCTAATGATCTTCACGCTACCGTCGCCAAATACGACATGCGCGCCGCCGGGATGAAACGCGTAGACTTCTGAGCCACCATCACTCCCGTAGTAGCCTGATCCCCATGGCTGATCGACGATGCTGTCGCCATTGGTCGCATTGACAACCTTCGTGGGGCTGGAGCGAAACGTCGCGCCACTGGCAGTCGATCCATCGATCGAGATATCGGTTGCAGGACGAGTCCAGCCACCGCCGTTGACTCGGAGGGCCGGGAATTTATTGGTCGTGTCATCAGTTCGGCTTCGCTTCCTGTAGAGGAACGGTCGGCCGGCGCTTTCCGCAACCAGAATTGTCTGTGAGAGTCCGTCGGCGCAGTCCGACAGTTTCGGCTGGTTGTTGTCGCCATAGTCCTTCGGGAGCAGGCCGTCGCCTGAACTTGCGACCTTGTTGCCAGAACTTCCCGTACCGGAAGTCACCGGTGCCGAGGAAGCAGCAATATCTGCCAAGTTGTCGCTCGGAGTGAACGGAGTAGTGGTATTTGCCAGAGCAAAGTCGACGTACACCGTCGGGCCATAGTCGCTCGGAGCGACAAACCCAGGGGAAGCGCTCACGTTTGAGAAATCGGTCCCCGTCGCGTTCGTTGTAGCCTTGGCGTAGGCGGTCGGCACGGCAAACGGCGCAGAACTCGATTGTGGGTCGTAGTCAAATCGGCCATCAGGACTCGGGGCGGAAGGGCACTCAAATAACGAAATTCGGGTCGATCCCAGAACGTAGTTTGGAATCGTGTAGCCAGCAGACGGAGTCTTGGCAGACCATGAGACAGCAGGGTCGTATCGATCGTAGAGCGCCGTCTGCTCGATATAGGGCAGAATCCGTGTGTGAAACGAGAACCGTTGAGTTGATCGCACGCTGTTCGGGAGTTTGCCGCCTGTTCCGTCGGAGAACGTCAGGGCAGCGAGGCCGATCTGCTTCAAATTGCCAGCGCAATTGTTGCGTCGTGCCGCCTCGCGAGCGGATTGCACGGCCGGCAGCAACAGTCCTACGAGCGTGCCAATGATGGCGATGACAACCAGCAGTTCGACGAGCGTGAAGCCGGATCGACTGCGCGAAGGTACGGAAAGAGTCAACATGAGAACACTCCTTATCGTTCGTTTTTGTGAAGGTGTTGAGACAGTAAAAAACAAGAAACTAAAAACGTTTGCCATGCCGTATGGATGGCTTACTTGTGAACGGCAAACTTCATGCCTACGTTGGCTTCAAGAACACTGACACGCAGTGGGCTCGAAGCGGGATCCTGATATTTGGATGGGATAACGGCCTCTATTCTTCGATCACGAGGGCGAGCAGTCGCGAGACTCCCAGAACGGACCACGACGGCAAACCTGCCGGTGGGGAGTCCGTCTGTGGAGGCGGTACGAAATATTCCCTTGGCATCTGCATGAATTGCCAACTGAAGGGAGTCGGCAGGATCTGCGGCGTCGGCCCGATGGAATTCGATAACCCCGTTTGCCAGTGGCTTTCCTTCATAGAGCACAATTCCTCCAATCTCATGCCGAGCGGTATCGGCATGCGGGACGGCGATCATGGCGGCCCCAGCCAGCACGGTGCCAACAGTTCCCAGTACGACTGCCCTCAACACCCAGCCCGAGAGCCCCAAGCGAGCAACTGAGTCGCCTAACGCCGATGCGATTGCATCAAGCGGCCCTCCGCCGACCGACGCTTGTGCAGTAGGATGCCGCCGATCGCGGCGGCAATGCTCATCAATGATCTGCCGGAGGGCTGCGTCGGCTGCGATCGATGTCAGCGACGACGGAGTCGTTCTGCCGCGACGCGCAATCGAGATTTTTGGCTGTGCAGTTTGGACTGAAAAACCAGCGGACGTAGCGGCAAGGGAGGACATATCGAAGGTTCCTTTTGAGCCATCGTGTTCCTCCGGTTCTTCCGGTCGGCGTTGCGGGATTTTATTTGGGATGTCTGCGAAAGGCTTTTTTGCAGGCGACAAGCCAGCAATAGCAATACTACAGTATTTCGATCATATTTGTCAAGTAATTGAATAAAAATTAAAAAAAGGCTGAATTAAAGCCGTTTATTCGTCAGGCGTGTTTTTTCTGTGCGTTCGATCTGAACGACAATCCCATCCTGAACGATCGCTAGAACCGAGCCGTAGCGGAGGCCTCGGAGTGCCTCGCGAATCTGGTTGATTCCTGCGTTTCGGGGGCTCTCGGGGTCTGTGCCTCCGGGGTTTGTCTGGCCAGCATTGGCCCCAGCAGGCGGTTGGTCGGAACGGTTGGTGCTCATGGGTTTTCCTGACGCGCACGCGTGCGCACTAAAAGAAATGACTGGTTCAGATGACGTATTCTGGATCCGGCAGAAAGACACGCACGTTGCGGGGGGTGATCAGTACATTTTCTCCGGTTTCGAGTGCTAGGGATCGAGCCGCCTCGGTCGGTAGGTCGACATGCAGTTCGCTCTCAGAGTCGTGCGGTCTGCAGGAAATGCGCGTGATCGCTCCGTTGCGAGTGATCCGTAGCACGTGAGCCGATAGGCTCTGCTCCTGGCCGGACTGCTCTTTTTTTTCTATGCAGGCACTCTTTGTTCCGCGGACAAGTTCGAGTTCGTGCGGTCGTAAATAGACTCTCGCTGCCTTGGCTTCGGCGTGTGGATAATCGGGATAGGCGATGGGAATCCCATGCCAGAAGGCTTGCCCCTTCTCGACTCGTCCATGAAAGAGGTTCACATTCCCGAGGAAATCCATCACGAATGGTGTGGCGGGCTGATCGAATACTTCATCGGGCGTGCCACGCTGCTCGATCTTACCGTGGTTCATGACCACCACTTCGTCGGCCAGTTCAAACGCTTCTTCTTGGTCATGCGTGACAAAAATGCTGGTCATGCCGATCTCGTCATGCAGACGGCGTAGCCACTGACGTAGTTCGACTCGCACCTTTGCGTCGAGCGCTCCGAAGGGCTCATCAAGGAGAAGGATCTTTGGGCGGATGGCAATCGCCCGAGCCAATGCCACGCGTTGCCGCTGACCACCAGAGAGTTGGGATGGTTTGCGTTGGCCAAGTCCCTCCAGTCGCACGAGATGCAGCAACTCGTTCACGCGAGCGACAATTTCCCGCTGCGGCACCGCGCGCACCCGTAGGCCGAAGGCGATGTTTTCAAACACGCTCATGTGTCGGAACAGAGCGTAGTGTTGAAACACAAACCCAACCTCCCGCTGCCGGGCATGGCGATCAGTGATGTTCGTGCCATCTTCCTCGATTGTGCCAGCGTCGGGCCATTCGAGCCCAGCGATAATTCGAAGGAGCGTCGTCTTGCCAGAACCCGAAGGCCCGAGCAGCGCCAGAAGCGTTCCTTGTGGCACTTCGAGTGATACATGATCGAGCACCTTGAAGGCACCAAACGATTTTGAGATGTCCCGAATATGAATACCCCGGCTCTGCTCGTTCATAGACCGTCTCCCCCCGTACGTGTGTCGTCAAGTGTGTCGATGAGCGATCTCGCTAATTCCAGTTCACGCGATTCCATTTCAATCTGGCGTTCAATGACGGTCTTGGCCAAGAGCGTCACGAGTGCAAGTCCGGCCAGCACGCTTGCCACGCTCATTGATGCCGGTGTGCGGTATTCCTGAAAGAGCTTTTCAACCCGGAGTGGCATCGTGTCGGTAGCGCCGGCAATGTGGCCGCTGACAACATAGACAGCCCCAAACTCGCCCATTGCGCGAGCGTTTGCCAACACCATGCCATGCAACAGCGCCCAGCGGATATTCGGCAGTGTGATTCGCGTAAACACTTGCCATCCGCTGGCCCCGAGACTCACAGCCGCCAGTTCTTCGTCTGGGCCGATTGCCTCCATCACCGGGATTAACTCTCGCACGACCAGCGGCAGCGTGACAAACGTGGTGGCAAGCACGAGCCCTGGCCATGCGAAAATGACTTTGACGCCCAGCCATTCGACAGTCGGTCCGAGCAGTCCTTGCCGGCCGAAGATCAGCACCAGTGCCAACCCTGCCACGACTGGCGAGACAGAGAAGGGCACATCAAAGAGCGTGATCAAGAGCGAACGCCCCGGAAATCGGAAGCGAGCGACCAGCCAGGCCGCGGCGATTCCAAAGACCGTATTGACTGCGACTGCCACCGGGGCAACGGTGAGCGTAAGCCAGATGGCATGCCGTGTGTCTGGATCATGTGCCAGCGCGTTCCACCACGCCGCCGGCCCCTCGGCAAATGCCTCAAAAAACACGCTGGCTAGTGGCACGACGATGATGAAACCCACCGTGGCCACGGCTGCGGCGATGAGCAGCCTGCCCAGCAGAGTGCCAGCGTGTGCTGTGTTTGAGGCGGGGTGTGGCATGAGGAGAGTGGAGCGAAGTTGTGGTGCCGAGTTATTGGGCGTTACGAGCCACGCACTGCTGGAGTCCGTTGACGACAAAAAGAATAGCGAGCGATATTCCGAGCAGCACAACGGCGATAGCGGTTGCCTCCGTATAGGCGAATTCTTCGAGCCGCGAGACGATCAGTACCGGCGCGATCTCAGTCTTAAATGGCATGTTGCCCGAGATGAAAACAACGGACCCATATTCGCCTAGTGCGCGGGCAAGCGCCATGGCAAAGCCAGTGAGTACGGCAGGAAAGATGGCGGGAAAGACAACTCGGAGGAATGTTTGCGTGCGAGAGGCTCCGAGGATCCTGGCAGCCTCCTCGGTGTCACGTTCGAGGCTTTCAAGCACCGGTTGCACCACGCGAATGGCAAACGGAAGGCTGACGAACACCAGCACCAGAACGATGCCAAGTCGAGAATATGCCACGTGAATCCCCATTGGCACTAGCAATTGTCCTAGCCACCCGCGCTTTACGTAGAGCGTTGAATAGACAAGTCCCGCCACTGCTGTAGGCAGCGCCAGTGGTACATCGACTAGCGCATCAAGCAGGCGTCGGCCTGGGAAGTTGATGCGAACAAGCACCCAGGCGACGAGCAATCCAAGAACCGAACTGATGAGCGCCGCTAGGGCTGACGCGCCCAGCGAGACGGCATAAGCAGCGCGGGCGCGTGGCGTCCAAGCAGCCGCTAGGAAGCCCTCAGGCCCCAGCGACGCAGCCCTCAGTACGAGGACGGCCAAGGGGATGATGACCATTGTGGTAATCACAAGCGATGTAATCGCTGCGCTCATGCCAAAGCCAGGCAGTACGGTTGTTCGCCGAATAGAGTGGTGCTTCTTCATGATGAGTGACGTGCAAAAGACAGGAGCGAAATTACTTTCCGGCAGGCGGCTCATAGATCAGGTCGAATGCGCCACCTTCGGCGAAAAATTTCTTCATGGCGTTGTTCCAGTCGCCGGCCACGAAGGCGACATCAAATGTTTCGATTGCCGGCAACGCTTTGCCGCCGTCTGCCGGGGGCAAAGCGTTGCCCCAAGGGCGGTAGTGGTGCTTCGCAATAATCGTTCGCCCTTCGGGAGAGTAGAGAAACCCAAGCAATGCCTCTGCGGCATGCCGCGTGCCTTTGCGTTCGACGTTGGTGTCTACAACGGCCACCGGGGGATCAACACGAATCGAACGTTTTGGATAGATAATCTCCAGCTCGCCTTTCGATTCGTTCACTTCGAGATAGGCCTCATTTTCAAAAGTGAGATGCGCATCGCCGATGCCTTTTTGTGAAAAGGTGGCGGTGGCAGCTCGGGCGCCTGTGTCGAGTACGGGCGTACGTCGATAGATGGCCGCGACAAATTTCCGGGCATCTTCCTCGCTGCCACCAGCGGCCATCGTCGCGCCCCAGGCAGCCAGAAAACTGTATTTCCCATTGCCGGATGTTTTTGGGTTGGGTGTAATGATCGAAACATCATCGCGATCAAGGTCCGTCCAGTCGAAAATCTTCTTTGGGTTTCCCTTGCGGACAACAAACACAACGACCGAGTGGTACGGGACCGCACTGTTCTCGTAACGGTTCTGCCAGTCGGAGCGAATCAGCCCTGACTTCGAGATCGCATCGACATCGGGCCACGTTGCCAGTGTCACGACATCGGCATCGAGGCCGTCAATCACGGCACGCGACTGGCTGCCGGAGGCAGCGTGCGACTGCTTGATTACGACCGGCGTGCCATGTTCCTGCTCGTATTGTTTGGTAAATGCGGCGTTGATATCGCGATAGAGTTCGCGCGTGGGATCGTAGGAGACATTGAGCAGTTGGATTATTGGAGGCTGGCTCGCTTCAGAAGGGCCTCCACTGCCGCATCCGGCACCCGCTGTCAGGATCGCTGTTGCCAGAAGTACCAGTCCGAAGTGCTGGCGGAAGACCCCACGTTGCGTGTCGTTGAAAAGCATGAGGAGAGACCTTGGAATCGAGGCACAAAATTCAAGAAGAACACCATCTTTCTAGCAAGAAATATTAAGATCGTCAACATAGTGATGTTTCTTGAGTGAGAAATAAAAAAAACGAGCTTTCCCGCTTTTTTTCGTTAAAATGGCCAGAGAAGAGGGGCGAGGGCCACGGTGATTGCCATGACCAGCAGGTTGAGCGGCCCGCCGAACCGCACGTAGTCGCTGAATTTGTAGCCGCCAGGACCATAGATCATGAGGTTTGTTTGGTAGCCCATCGGGGTGGCAAAGCCGCAACTGGCCGCCACGGTAATCGCCATCACAAACGGCATGGGATTCACACCCATGTCGGTGGCCGTCTGCCAGGCAATTGGAAAGATGAGCACAGCGGCGGCGTTGTTACTCATCAGTTCGGTGAACAGCATCGCCACAAAATAAATCGCCGCCAAGACGACATGAGGATGGTCGCCCGCGGCGGCGATCGTGGATTGTGCAATGCTTTCGGCCAAGCCTGTTTTGTCGAGTGCCTTGGCCAAGCCAAAACTGGCAGCGATGAGCAAAAGCGACTCCCATTCAATGGCACGACGGCCCTCGCTGGACGAGATGCAGCGGGTGGCGACGACGGTTGCAGCGGCAAAGAGTGCCGCTGCAACCATCGGCACCAGTTCGAATGTGGCCGCTAGTACCATGGCCGCCAGCACGGTGCAGGCGATCCAGGCGCGGTCGTGGCGAGGAGGCGTGGAGCCGCTCAGTTCGCTCACAAGATAAAAGTGGCGGCTGGATCGCTGGCGTTCCAGAAAGTTTGGGCTGGCTTCCAGAAGAAGCGTGTCGCCGGGCTCAAGCGAGATATCGCCAATCTTCATCTGCAGTCGTTCGCCGTTGCGGGCTACAGCGATCACGACCGCATCGTACGTCGAGCGAAACCGTCCTTCGCGGATCGTGCGCCCCACCAGCGGGCATGTGTTTGACACAACAGCCTCGATAAGTACGCGTTCCGAACGCGGATCGTTGAGCATCAACACCTGTTCGGTGGCTGGCCGCAGTCCGCGAAGTTTTTGCAGTTCCACAACGGAATCGACTACGCCCACAAAGACCAGCCGGTCGCCGGTTTCGAGCCGTTCACTCGGGGCAACTGCCGCCATCACATGCCCGCCACGGTCGATCTCCATGAGGAAGAGCCCTTCCAACCCTCGCAGACCAGCCTCCTCGATGGTGCGGCCAGTCAACGGGCTCCCCGGTTCGACGAGCATCTCCACAGCATACTGACGGAGGTCATCGCCCTGGCTCACGGCGGGTCGTCGATCCTTCAGCAAATACTTCGACTTGCTGGCGATCAAGAGATAGACGATTCCCGCGACTAATAGCGGCACGCCCAGCCATGTAATGTCGAACATGCCCAGCGGATGCCCCCGCTTCGCGGCCACTAGGCCGCTGACCACAACATTGGTGCTCGTGCCGATGAGCGTGCACAAGCCCCCGAGTACCACGGCGGCATTCATCGGCATGAGCAATTTCGAAACGCTCAAGCGATGTTTTTTTGCCCAGTCGCGAATGGCCGGCACCATTAAAGCCACTACGGGTGTGTTGTTCATGAAGGCCGAGAGCGCTGCGGGAGCCACCATCGTGCGCAGCTGCGCTGAGGCTAGCGACGGAGGGCGGCCTAGCCCCCGGTCGACGAGCGTTGCCAATGCGCCTGTACGTTCTATGGCCGCAGCCACGACAAACAGCGCAGCGACGGTGAGCATCCCCTCGTTGCTCATGCCCTTGAGGGCCTCCTCTGGCGTCAGCACACCTGCTGCTAGGAGTACCACGACGCCGCCGATCATCACCATATCGGGAGCCCGCTGAACAAAAAGCAGCATTCCAAGCGTGACGCATAGAACGGCGGCCGTCAGGATGGCCTGCCAGTGAGTGAGCAATGATGTAAAATCCATGATGATGTCTGTCGGTCTATCCGCAGTTCGCAAGGCAGGGGGCTTCGAAAGATGGCAACCGGTGGGTGGGCACGGGAGTCACTCGGCAGCTGGCCTGTATTTCAGTCAAAAAACAGTCTCAAGAGTGGCGTGTGGTGAGGGTGTCGGGCAAGAGCAAAAAAAGCAGGCTAGACTCACCGCAGTTCGTGGGTAGTCTACTCCTGCTGGCCGCAGATTGCCGCCAGCAGGCCCGAGTGTATCGAGTGCATCTTGCTTCTGCCGCCATGAGAGGAATCGCTGCGTGATTAATAAATTACTGCAAGGCAACGCAAAGTTTGTTGCCGGTGAATTTAAGCCAAACGAAAAGTACTACCGCACCATCGCGGCTCGGCAGTCGCCCAAAGTGCTCTGGATTGGCTGCTCTGATTCCCGCGTCAGCGAGGACGTGATTACAGGTTCGCGGCCGGGAACGATGTTTGTCCACCGCAATGTGGCCAATATCGTGGCCTTCAACGATGTCAATATTTCATCGATTCTTGAATACGGCATCGTGCACTTGAAAATCGAAGACATCGTCGTCTGCGGCCACACCCGCTGCGGCGGCATTGCTGCGATCGAGGATGGAGTGCACGAAAATTATATCGCCGACTGGCTCTGCATCGCTTCGGGAGCCAAGGTGATCACAGATGAAATCGCCCAAAAACACAAGCTCTCTCGCGAGCAAAAGTTGGAAGTGCTTGCCGCCGAAAACGTGAAGCTTCAGATCAAGCACTTACAGAGCCTGGCTCTGATTAAAAACATGCACGAAAAGGGCTCGCTCCCCCGCATCCACGGTTGGCTCTACCGCGTGGAGACTGGCGCGATCGATGTTTTAGTCAACGGCCGCACCGGTAAGGTGACCAAAGGCTTCAAATCGCTCGAGTCGATGCGATCCTAGTAGCCCGCGACTCACTCACGGCATTCGATTTCGGACGTTTTTGGCTTCTGTGAGGAAA